>Ga0302349_1000398_pt1 | contig 54563 bp, 48 predicted proteins | sample PhyAR1_FD_202176 | JGI IMG/M metagenome (GOLD analysis project Ga0302349, IMG submission 202176) | Leaf surface microbial communities from alfalfa plants in UC Gill Tract Community Farm, Albany, California, United States - DLSL A.R1... | ecosystem: Host-associated > Plants > Phyllosphere >... | reverse complement strand
CCGCTGGTTGTCCGAAGGGCTCGATCCTGCGCAGGTGACCGTCATTACCCGCAGCGGCACGCGTGCGCCCGAGGGTATCCGCTCGCTGACGGCATTGCCTGCCGACGAGACGCCTGAAATCCTGATGTTGGGCTTCAAGCCGCAACAATTGGGTGACATCGCCCCGACACTGGCACATCTGAGCCCGGCCATCCTGTTGTCGATCCTGGCGGGGGTCGAGGAGCAGACGCTGGCCAGCCACATTCCGGCGGGCGCGGTGGTGCGGATGATGCCCAACTTGCCGGTCGCCATCGGGCGGGGCGTGACGGCGCTCTATACCCGCTCCACCGACTCTGCCGTGCGCGAGGCGGCCGAGGCGCTGTCCCTGCCGCTGGGCCTTGCCCCATGGGTTGAGGACGAGGCGCGGTTCGACGCCGTGACCGCGCTGGCGGGGTGTGGGCCTGCCTTCGTGTTCCGCTTTATCGATGCCTTGGCGCAGGCCGGGGTCGGGCTGGGGCTATCGCCCGAACTGGCGGAGCAATTGGCGCTGGCGACCGTCGACGGGGCAGGGGCGATGGCGATCGGGGCCGATGCACCGCCCGCCGTGCTGGCGGATCGTGTGGCCAGTCCCGGCGGCTCGACCCGCGAAGGACTGGACGTGCTGGATGCGGGGGACGCGCTCAAGCGGTTGATGGTCGATACTCTGACGGCCTCGGAGCGGCGCAATCGAGAAATGGCGCAAGCCGCGCGAGGCTGATTTTTAGTTCGCGCGAAGCCGCGACGGCGCGAAGAGATTTTTGCGCGCGGAAGAGCGATGGATGCGGAGGTGGATTGCTGATGGCAATCTCATCATTTCATCCGCTAGTGGTAAAAGGCCTGGCGGGGCGCTGTTCATAACATCTCCGCGTCCTCTGCGCCTCCGCGTGAAACCCAAGCTTCTTCGCGCCGTCGCGGCTTCGCGCGAACCCTATCACCCGTCGTTGGTCCGCAAATCCTCGATCCGGGCACGCTCGTTCTCGGGAATGAAGCCCTCCAGCACCGTCCAGAACCCCGTCACCGCCTGCTGACCCGCGCGCGCATAGGCCTTGGACAGCTTCTCGCGCAGCGCATCGAACAACTCGGCCTCCATCGCCGCCCCCGTCGGGGTCAGCCGGAGCAGCCTTTGCCGCCGGTCGCGATCTCCGGGGCGCGTCTCGATCAGGTCGCGGCTCGCCAGTTCGTTGAGCACGCGGCCCAGCGACTGTTTGGTGATCGCCAGCAGCGACAACAGCTCGCTGACCGTCATGTCGGGCTTGCGGGCCATGAAATACAGGGCACGGTGATGGGCACGGCCCAACCCCTGCGCGGCGAGACCGCGATCGATCGAGCGCACGAGATGGCTATTGCCGAAATACAGCAATTCCATACCCCTGCGGAGTTCTGGCTCGCGGAGAAATTGTGCCGATGCGGACTGGTTAGAGGCAGCCATGTTGACCCGTCTACTCACACGCCCTAGGCCACGGCAACCCAAAACAGAGAGTTGACCATGGAAGCGCCCCAAGCCCTTACGTTTCGGTTCGATCCTTCTGCGACTCCGGTCGCGGCGAGCGAGCGGGCGGCACGTCTGGTCGATCCGGGTTTCGGCCGGGTTTTCACCGATCACATGGCGCTGATCCGCTACAGCGACGACAAGGGCTGGCACGACGCGCAAATCACCGCGCGCGCGCCGCTCAGCGTCGATCCGGCCGCGTCGGTCCTGCATTATGCCCAGGAAATCTTCGAGGGCATGAAGGCCTATCGCCTGGCGGACGGCGGCACCGCGCTCTTCCGGCCCGAGGCGAATGCCCGCCGCTTCCAGGATTCGGCGCGGCGCATGGCGATGCCCGAACTGCCCGAGAACCTCTTCCTGGAATCGGTCGAGCGGCTGGTCGAGATCGAGCGCGACTGGATCCCCGAACAGGATGGCGGCGCGCTGTACCTGCGCCCCTTCATGTTCGCCAGCGAGGTGTTCCTGGGCGTGAAGCCTTCGGCCGAATATCTCTACATGGTCATCGCCTCGTCGGTCGGCGCCTATTTCAAGGGCGGCGCCCCCGCCGTGTCGATCTGGGTCAGCCAGGGCTACACGCGGGCTGCCCCCGGCGGGACGGGCGCGGCCAAGTGCGGCGGCAACTATGCCGCCAGCCTGCTCGCGCAGAAGGAAGCGATCGCCAATGGCTGCGACCAGGTTGTCTTCCTCGACGCGGTCGAGCGCCGCTGGGTCGAGGAACTGGGGGGCATGAACGTCTTCTTCGTGTTCGATGACGGCTCGCTGGTCACGCCGCCGCTGACCGGCACGATCCTGCCCGGCATCACCCGCGATTCGATCCTGACCATCGCGCGTGCGCAGGGGCTGACGGTGCGTGAGGAGCCCTATGCCATCGACCAGTGGCGCGCCGATGCTGCCAGCGGTCGCCTGGTCGAGGCCTTCGCCTGCGGCACCGCCGCCGTCGTCACCCCGATCGGCAGCGTCGCCGAGCCTGCGGGCCGCTTCACCATCGGCAGCGGCGGCCCCGGCCAGCTGACCACGCGCCTTCGCGAACAACTGGTCGCGATCCAGCGCGGCCAGGCCCCCGACCCCCATGGCTGGATGCGTCGTCTGGGCTGATCTTTCGTTGGAATAAGGGCTTTTCAAGAGCGGCGCGCCCGGTATAAGGCGCGCCTCTCCACTGGGGCGTCGCCAAGCGGTAAGGCAACGGTTTTTGGTACCGTCATACGCAGGTTCGAATCCTGCCGCCCCAGCCATCTGCCTGAAATCCCAGCCAATTGGCTGCTAAGTGTTTGAAGATGCTGGCTGACTATCGGGGTCGGCCGTTGGCACCTGCACAATTGTGCATCAGATTGTGCCAATGCGCTGGCCGGGAAGGCCGCGGTTTTGGATTGTCTTCAACACGTTTACCGGCGCGGGCACATTTTCTGGTGGCGCCGAATTCACCGTTTATTGGACAATGGCACCCTAGATGTCAGGTTGTCGCTGCGGACCACTGACCGGAAGGCAGCGCGCAACATGGGGGCGGCGCTCACGGCGGTGACGCCGAAGGTGCTGGAGATGCTCGACAGGCGGGCCAAGCAAAAGACCGATATGACCGAACGGGAACTCCAGGCGATCGCCAAGGCGATGTACGAGGAGCGACTGGCCGAGGTCTGCACCCTGCAGCGATCGACTCCGTACGATGTCGAGCACCACTCGGCCGCCAATCTGGCCTTCATCGATTATTTCGAGCGCCTGAAGAACAACGGGGGGCATATGTCCTTCCTGCCGGGCGAAGAGTGCAAATTGGAGGCGGAGGGCTGGAGCGCGCAGCGAATCGCTGATCTGCGCTCCATCATCGCGATGCGCGAGGAGCGCGACGTTAGTCCGATCCGGCCAGACGAGATCGATCGCCATCTCGCCGCTGCTGGTTTCGCAGTCCATGACCGGCTGCGCTGGAGGCTGCAACTAGCCCTCTACCCGGCGTACCGCGACGTTTATGCCGCCGCAGAGGCGCAGCTTCGAGGTGCGGCCACGCCCGGGACGGTGGCACCTAACAGTTCGGCCACGCCTGCACCGGCGCAGCCATCGCCTTCGCCGGTCGCTAGTGCTCATTGTGCGCCGGTCGGTGTTGCTCCGGCGGTGCCAGAGGACTGGCTGCATTGCACGCCCGTCGAGGCAGCGGAGCGGATGATTGCCACGACGCCCCGCCTCCTAGAGCATCGCAAGGGCGGCAAGCGCGAAAAGGATAGCGTCGGCGAACAGACGCTGCGCCAGATCCGCTGGGCCGCCGTGCTGCTGCAGAAATCGTTGCCGCCCGGCACGCCGATGTGGCGGGTCACCAAGGCGGACATCGTCAAGCTCGACAAATGGTTCGATCAGCTCTCCGTCAACTATGGCAAGGCGGCTGGCGACCACGACCTCGGGCAGAGCCTGGAACAGGCGGCGGCCGTGTTCGCCGATCGGGTCGAGAATGGCGACGTGCCGATGGATCAGATCGGCTTGTCCACCGGCACCGCCAACAAGCATTTCAACAAGCTGGGCCAGATCCACAGCTTCACCCGCAAGGCGGTGCCCATCGCCGAGCCGATCGACTTCGGCGAGTTCACGGCCCCGATTGACAAGGACGAACGCGAGGCGCGGCTTCGCTATACGCGGGAGCAAGGCGAAGCGATTTTCCGCCTGCCGCCCTGGACGGGCTGCGTTGGCACCGAGGAGCGACTGAAGCCCGGTCCCAAGGTCATCCACGATGGCCTGTTCTATCTGCTCCTGCTCGTCTGGTACACCGGTGCGCGGCGCGAGGAACTGGCCAAGCTGATGCTCGACGATGTCGAGGAGCGGCACGGCATCGAGTATCTGCTGATCCGCCCCACCATCACCGGGCGGATCAAGAACAAGTCCGCGCGGCGCGTGATCGTCATCGCCGATGAGCTGATCCGGTTGGGCTTCCTGCGTTATGTCGAGGCGATGCGCCAAGCTGGCGAGACGCTGCTGTTTCCCGAGTTCGTCCCCGGCGGTGATACCAAACGGAAGCTCGGCGACGTCTTTTACAAGCTGTGGTGGATCTATATCGCGCCGAGCGTGCCCGACCGGAAGCGCGGTCAGGCGATGCACTCCGCCCGCCATACCGTCTCGGACGAGTTGAAGGACCAGGAGGTCTTCATCGAGTTCCGCAACGACCTGCTCGGCCACAAGGGAACAGGTGGCGTAGGCATGACGCGCTATCCCGGGCGGGCCTCGCTCGAGAAGCTCAAGGCCACGGTGGCGAAGATCCCGATCGTGACTAGACATCTGGCGGACCAGCGGATCATCCGCCTTTTACCGCCAAACATGCGGCAGGCGCGCCCGACGCGCGGCAAAGGGGACCGCGCATGACGTGCTCCAGGCAGCCCCGGCGGGCTGAACAGAAAAGAAGAACAGGCGCGCGCACCAACGACGAGAAGAGGATGCGCTCCGGCTCTCGCCTCCGCAATGCCGAGCGAGGAAAAAGGGTAGCAGGATGGGTGGTGTACAACACCACAGTCCGCGGGGGCGGACCTGCTCCGCGCCGACGGCTTGTCGCAGGGGCAGAGAGATGAGCGAGGTCGCGACCGACCGGCCAAGCCGTAAGCCACGCGGGAAGCGCCCCCCGCGCGCAAAAACTGGCGAGAGCATCAACATCCGCGTCACCGCCGAGGAGAAGCGGCTGCTCGTTCAAGAGGCAGGTGAAGTCGGCATATCAAAGTACGTCCGCAAACGCCTGTTCGACGGGGGCTTGCGGGATCGGGACAAGCTGCGTGAGATAGCCGTTCTGCATGTGCTGGGGCGACGTATCCAGGATTTGGCCGAAAAGACAGAAATTGATGCCAATAACGTGGCCGACACGCTTGGTGACATATGCGCAGCGATCGGGGGCTTGGCCGTCGATATGGACGATGCTAGCGACGGGGCACCGACGCCGTGATCGTGAAGCATATCCCGGCACGGCCTGCCGGACGCAATGCGACGATCGAGCGCGCGCGGCATGCCCGCAATCTCGTCGACTATCTTCGACAACCCGAGAAGCAGAGCGCGGAGAAAGATTACCAAGTCGCCTACATGCTTCGCGAGGGGCTTGGCGATACGAAAGGAGAGCGCCTCTTCCATATCGGTGCGCGCAACTTCGTCAGCACGGATATCGCCGGGCAGCGCGCTGAAATGATCGCCATCGCTCAGATGGCAAGCCGCAGTCCTAACCCGATCGATCACTGGCTCCTCAGCTGGCGCGAGGGCGAACTCCCGACGCCTGCGGAGATCGACGAGACGGTGGCGATGTTCGTCGAGCACCTCGGCGTCGGTAACCAGCCGTGCATCTATGCCTGCCACGGCGACACCGATAATCGGCACGTCCATCTGGCGCTCAATCGATACGATCCGCTGTCGGAGCGGATGATTGAGATCAACGACGGCTTCACCCGTGAAGCGGCGCATCAGGCGATCGCGTTGATTGTCGATCGGTTTGGATGGCAGGCGGAGGCTGAGGCGCGGTATACCGTCGTGAACGGCAGACTGGTTACGGCGGCCAGTGCCGCAGCAAGACAGAAGGCGGGGTGCAAGCCGCTTAGTCCGAAAGCAACGTCGTTTGAGAGCCGGACCGGCTACCGCTCCGCACAGCGGATTGTGCAGGAGGACGCGGTACCACTCATCAACGCTGCGCGGTCGTGGAACGACCTGCATGCTACATTGGCGGAGGTCGGTATTCGATACGACATCGTCGGCACCAATGGGGTGATGCTCACGGTCGATGACGAACGCGTGAAGGCGTCCAGTATCGATCGAGCGATCACCCGGACCCAGGTAGAGAAACGTCTCGGTCCATTTCAGCCGCGGGGCGAGGCGATTCATGAAGTATCGCGTAATCCCCATTTTGATCGACTGGCCGAGGCGTTTCGTGCCGACGAGTACCGTGCAGAATGCGAGCGCTGGCGGCAGCAGCAGCAAATACGTCGCGAGCGGCGTTCCTTGGTGGCCGGCCTTACACGGGAAGAAGGCGAAAAGGCGCAACCTGAGGCAAGACAAGTTCAGCCACCCCTGACGCGCCCGCCGCGTAACCTGGAGAGTTGGTATTACGCGCGCCAGGAAGGTGCTTTCGCAAAACGCTGGCGATACCGCTTTGACGTGGAAGAGGTGCCGCACTTCAGCGGCGTCGCCCAAAGCAATTCTGGTTTGCCAACTGAAATCGATGGCTACTATGGTTATCCCTGCTCAGACGGTACGCGCTATGCGCGAGGTCCCGACGGACCGACGGCATTCCTGGATCGTGGCCCGAAGATCGCGATCGTCATACAAGACGAGGAGGCCATGCTGGCCGCCCTGCGGCTAGCTGCGCTAAAGTTCGACGGCAAGGTATCGGTCAACGGCGACAAGCAGTTTCGAGAGCGCACGTTCGAAATCGCTCAGCGACATGGATTGGGGCATGTGCTGGCGGATGCGGATTTGGCGGCCAAGTGGAGAGAGCTTCAGCCGGAAACCGCCTCTCAGGGGCCGAACCGATCAACCATCGTCCAAAATTCAGATGCGCAAACGGGGGAGAACGGGTCTCGAGAAATCGATGGCCTTCATCAATCGGCTATTGGGTCAAGGCTGCAGTCAAACACATCGAGTAATTCGTCGCCGGCAAACGTTTCAGTCAATCCGGCGGCGTTGGAGGTGGCAGGCAGTGCAATTGATCCTGTCTACGCGCCTCAATCCGAATCTGTAAGTGATCTATCGCGCGCACGGGCATTGGCTCTTGCCGGCGAGCAGCAAGCTCTCAGGCGGTCGTGGAACCGGGCTTTCGCAAAATTTAAAGAAATGGGGCGTCTGCCGGTCTGCGATGAGGCCGGGCGATGGTCGATCAGCACCGAGGGCCTATCTGCAGATGAGCGTCGAGCGCTTTCAACCCCAGGCCAAGACTCAGAGACGCAGAAGCGATTTGCTGAAATGAATGCTCATCGCCCGGAGTCTGAACCTCCTACGACCGTATCCAGCCAAGTGGCGAAGCAAAGCGTTCTTGAACTCGGGCGCCTTGTGGCTACCGGCAAAGATGTCGACCCAACTCTTTCCCAGAAGGACGTGCTGGCATCGGCAAGGATAAGTAAAGTCAAGCATAATTCAGGCGAAGAGCTACCTGAGCAGGGATCGGGAGGTAAAGAGCGATAGTGGCTATGCAGTCATTATCCATAGCTGCGTATAGCGACATCCCTTAGCAGCGAGCGTTTACGATTATCGCGGCATGCCTGAGGGCGATTTCCAACATTCGACCTCATCTTAGGAAAGGGCAACTTGCGACCAGAGCCGGTCATCCAGATCAGCGTCCGCGAACGTCTGCTTTGGACAAGAGCTGTCGATGGAGCACTCCGAGACATACTTGCAGGAAAGCGGGCTAATTTCGATGGTCCGGCACATTGAAATGAACTTTCCAGTAGCTGCCATTGAGGGCAGATTGGGAGGGACGGATGCCGAAGGCTTCAGGGGCCTGCAGGTTAGACGTGGATGACAGCTTGCGGGTAAACGCAGCTACGAGGGTGTAAATTTCGAGAAGAGAGGTGCATGGGGAATAAGTCAAAGAAGAGCCCCGCACCGTCGCAGGGTGATGTGTCGAGCGTCGCGTTTCTGTGTTCGGCAAATGTCGGCGGCACCGTTTCGTTTGATGTAGACCAAGGCGCACTTCCTGACATCGAGACGCTGTACGGCCGCTGGATGAGTGGGCTGGACGCCTTGGGATTCTGGCGCGCCGCGGCCAGCGGCACATATAGACCGATCAAGGGGTTGTGGCTCCCGCAACGGCGCGCGGTCGCATTTGCGCACGCCTATTTAGCGGCTTGGGACATCGGCGTTGCCGATGGACAGGCCGCCTTGGTCAAGATGCCGACAGGAACTGGGAAGTCGGCCGTGATCGCGACTTTGGCTTGCGTTTCGCCACGAGTGAAAAAGGTTCTCATCCTCACGCCGCGCGAGGGATTGGTCAGCCAGATGCGCTTTGATCTGTCGTTCCGTTTCTGGGGCAAGGCCTTCGGTGCCGTATATGACGGCGACCAATTACGCGAAGACGTCGATCAGGCTGAGATCGAGCGCATCGAGAAAGCGGTGACCAGCGGCAGGATCGCTCCGGCGCGCGCGCTCGAGGCAGCCCAATATGCGAAGATTGTCGATGACGCGGAGGCAGGCAAGGACCGGCAAATCCTTGTGGGCACCTTCAACGCACTGCACCGTGTGCTCGGTCTCGAACCCCCGCCGCACCGCGACTTCCACGGCCGCAACGCCCCCGAACCGGCGGCAAGTCTCAGCAGCTTGCCGGGAGGTGCCGAAAGTCTGCGAACGCAGCTGCGAAATGTGGATCTCGTCATTGTTGACGAGGGCCATTATGAGCCGGCCTACGCATGGTCCCAAGCCGTGCGCGCCCTTGGCCGCCCGACACTCATCTTGTCCGCGACGCCCTATCGGAACGACTACAAATACTTCAAGATCGACGGAAGTTTCGTCTTTAATCTCCCGTGGGAGGAGGCTGTCGGCCAACGCCTGATCCGCGATGTTCGGGTGGAGCCGCCGCTCGCTGTGACCGGCGCGCCGCCAATTAACCCGACACGGGAGGAGTTGTTCGTCCACCAGTTTCGCACGACGTTCGCCGCGCTGCCTGCGGACAAGAAGGTGATCGTGCATGCGGCGACGTTCCGCTCGCTCGCCGCCCTCCAGGCTGCCATTCACAATATTCTGAAGCAGGCGGCGGTGTTGATCCATGATGTCGCAACCAAGGGGGGCAATGCCAAGCTAGGACTCGATGGCCTCTCGGAGACTTCCACCGAGCAGCTCAAATCGCTCCGCTTCGAAAAGGTCCGCGCCGCGGTCAAGGATGACCACGCGAAGGTCGCTCGTATTTGGCTCCACCAATATAAGCTGCTGGAAGGGATCGACGATCCCAACGTCGTCGAGATATGGCTCCTCGATTCTTTCGGGTCCGCGCGGCAACTCGTCCAGCAGATCGGTCGCGCCACCCGTTTGCCCGACCTGAACGACGCAGCAGGTCAGCACGCGATCGTCCGCGGCAGCAGCGGCCGGATCGACCGCTATGTCGGCGCGCCCACCGTGCATGAACAGATCGACGAGCGTTGGCAGAATTACCTTGCTTATGAGCGATATGCGGCAGGCGAGATTGAAATGGCCTTCCGCGCCGAGACCCAGTTGCTGGCAAGCGTCAAGCGCGCGGCACCGGCCGTCCAGTATATTGCGCGCGAGTTCCGGGGCGGGCATTTGCTCGACGAGACCCCAACCATGGCCGCCTTCATTCTACCGCGCCGTGCGAGTGTGCATGTTCTCGAAGGTATGCCGAAGAGCGTAAAGAATGAGACGCTGGACGAGCTGGCCAGGGCGTTCGGTGAAGCGATGCTGCTCGAGGAGCGCTTTGATATTTCAGGAGTCTCGCCACCGGCCGGCCTCGCGGCCGACTATGCCGATGTGCGGATGATCCGGTATCTGTTGTGGGGCAATTCACGCTATCTCGCACACCACCACATTCCCGAATGGCGGCTTGGCGTGGCGGTAATCGCGCGAGCGGGACCCCACATCTTCCTCCTCGATACCGAGGGCGTGCCGATCGACAAATCAAGACTCAAGCTGCTAGCGCCGCCGACCGAGGATCTCCGCCGGCTCTTCCCCGACACCAAGAGTGACGCCGCGCTCCGCACGCGGATCGTCGAAACCGCGGCGGCGGGCCTAGACCTAGGCGAGCGCGGCCTCCGGTCGCTGCGCGTGCGGCGGCATGCGATGGAAACCGGCTATTTCGATCTAGCCGAAGCCAGCCAAGTACCGACGTCGATTAGCGGAATCGCACCGCATGACGGCGGAACCGCGCGCCGGCGCCTGTCGCTGGGGACCTCGAGCGTGGCTGACAGCAGCTATGCCTTTCTGGCTGTAGACAAATGGCTGGCATGGGTGCGCCTTATTTCGGCGGCGATGACCGCTGACGCAACGAAGCCGCACCAATATTTCAGCCGTTTCGCGCGCGAGGTGCCGCCACCGGCATCCGGGAACGGCAAGGCCAAATCGATCTTGCTCGATCTGTGGGGGGTAGTCGACGAGGTGGCCAGCGAAGAGGCTGATGCCAAGGGCTGGGACGAGAGCAAGCTCAAGGCCTTGCTTGATCAGGACACCTGTTGCGAGGTCAAGGACGTCGTCGATGATGACGGTAAGGTGATCGGGCAGGCCTTTGAATTTGGACCATATCAGCTTTCGATCGAATATATCTACCGCGGCACCACGCCACCGCGGGGCCGATACAAGATCGAGGGTGAGACACTCGACCAAGCGGTGACCGGGGGCGAGGCGGCCGAGAATGCCGGCGTCGAGCTGCACGAGGATGATCGCGAATTCGGACGCAAGCTGCCAAGCTCCTTGATCCGGATCATCAACCAGCAGCAGTCGTTTCGTATTATCCCGGCAAGCGGTGACTGCGTTTACTCAACAGGTCATTTCTACAAACCTGAACTCAATCCCTCGATGCTCGAGATCCTAGAAGGGTCGGCGCACACTAAGGCCCTCCTTAGCGAGAAGGGGGACACGCGCGTCAAGGACTCCGCGAAATGGAACACGCAGACGCTGTTCGGCTTGGTTTTTGGGTGGCTCGACGGAAGCCTTCCCACGCCGACCGAGCAGTTCGGAATCGATCTGATCGCATCACAGGTGATCATCTGCGACGACAGCACTGTCGAGACTGCCGATTTCTATGCGGTCGACCCGGTCGCCCGGCGCGTGATGCTCATCCATGCCAAAGCGTCGGACACCCGCAATCCCGAAGCTGCCGCGGGGAAGTTGCAGGATGTCACCCGCCAAGCCCAGGCGAGTCTTGCCTTCGCGGGTTCTGCGGGGGTAGGCCTCGCCAAGCCGTCAGGCTGGGATGACGACTGGTCCGTCAAGTTGAAGGACGCCGCAGGCGAGCCTGTGATGAAACAATCCCGTCTCCTTAGAGGACCGCCGACGATAGATGAAGCCCATCAGGCGTTGGCAGCCGCGCTGGCGGATCCATCCTATCGCAAGGAGGTAGTCATGATGACCAGCGGCCTCCTGAGTTCCGTGGCGGCCAAGAAGGCCTTCACTCGACGGAACACGCAGGATCTCCAATTCCTCTATTTCTTAGCCAGTGCCCGGACCGCCTTCGATCGCGCCGGGGTGCGCTATCGAATTATCTGCAATCCCTGAAGAAAAGGTGTTCTGCAGGCAAATTTCGATGTGCGCTCAGGATAGAGATACAGTAACATATGACGGCGTGCCGGTCGAAAGCCGGGACGCAGTGGCCGAAAGCCGCGATGTCTCTCGGCAAGGAGCAAGCCATGACCAAGCCACCCTTGTACTCGCAAATGTTTGCGTGCCTGTACGATCAGGCCACGCCTGTGGGCGATCTCGGCCGAGGCAGCCACTACTCGATTTTTCGAAGCGTCCAGTGGCGTGATCTGAACGGAGACTTTCGCGACAGCGGACGCTTGCACGACTTCGCGGTGATTTGGGATGAGGATCACGACACGCGCGTGATCGGCTTCATCGAGCAGTTGCACATGCACGGTCTCCTCTGGCCGGTGGTGTTCGTCGGAGAGCGAAAGGGCATGCTGACCGTGCTGCTTTGGCACGATGTTGATCCGCTCCGCGAACGCTCCGACTGGTACGACGTCGTCAAGGAACTCGCCGAAAACGCCGTCGAATGTGATGTCTGGTCCGCCGATTTCGGGCGCTTCTATCGCGATCCAGCCAACAGCGAAGGCCGCACCAACGCAGAAACGATCATCAACGATAGTGACGATCTGGTGGTCAGCTATCTCCAGTCCATTGACGTGCTGTGGCAACTTGGGGAAAAATTTCGATCGGTCTTCAAGCGGATCATGCCGGCGCTGGATCGCGAAGATGGGGGCCGGCAATGATCGCACTTTATCGATCTTGGCGGGCTGCGGAACTATGGTGGAATAGGTTTGCCACAGTCCGATCGTGGCCATTGTGCGCCGTGACGCGATAGGATCCGTGAAGGGCAGGAGGCAGGGCTGATATGGAGCTAGGGAGCGGGGATTATTCAGACGGTGGCAGCGGCGCAGTTCCGCAAATCGGCCAGCGTGAGCCTGGTTCGCGCTATCGCGACGCGCTGAGACTCCTGTTCATCCTCGCTCAGGGAAGTGAGCCGACCGAAATTCCTACCGACGACGCGGTCCGCATCTTCAGGGCAGAGAAACGCCTGATGGCGATGGATTTCCTTGTTCGGTATCCTGACTATCTCGCTGATGCACTGCTGGATCTGTACGAGCAAACCGGCGAACAGGAATTGCTGGAAGAAGTTCGACAAATATTTCTCAAGGAAGAGCCATCCGTCCGACTGGTGCGCATGGTTCGATGGCGGCACGGCGCCTATCAAAACGTCGACGATGCGCTATCGATGTTGAGCTATTACGGCTTGGTGAGACCGATGCAATTGTCAGATGGCGACGGGAAAGTCAGGCGGTATGAGTATCTAATTTCCGCCAAGGCGCTCGCGTTTCTCAAGGATACCGTGCGAGAGCATCCTGAATTGGCGTGGTACAGGGGTCGCCTGGAGCTGGTCATGCGCATCGCGCACGGAAAGAGCGGCTCCGCGCTCAAAGAGTGGCAATACGAACATCCCGAATATGGAAACACGATGCACGGCGACATCATCGCGAGTATCAGCTCGCAGGTCGAGAAGCGGCTCGCCAAGATCGATGAGGCGAACGTATGAAAAAGAGAGCCGCCGTTGAAATGACCGAGCTTGGCTGGATCAAGGCGATTGCTGAGCAGTGCAACCTAGATATCGACGACGTTCGTAAGGTTCTGCTCAAATATGGCATTCGCGCGCAGACAACCCCACCACGCGCGAAGAGCCTGCGCTTTGAAAGTATAAAATTTAGCGGGGTGCGGTCTGAATCGACGCCCGCCGGACCGTTCAGCCTCTCATGGCTGGAGCTTGATGCCGGCGTCTACGCGGTGATGTCGGAGCGTAATCTCCGGGGTAAATCCTCGATCCTGAATATGTTGAACGCCGCAATCCGCGGTGATTTTCCCGGCCGGATCAAGTCCGATATCTGGAAATGGCTGCAAGCGCTCGAGGTGCGGTTTCGCATCGATAACGTGCTCCACCGTCTGGAGCTTGAAAAGCACGCTGGCGAGGAGAAGGCCGCACAGGGCAGCGCATGCCTCAGCCGCAGCGATGACGGCCATCAATGGGTGACCCTTTACAGCGGTGACGCTGCAGAGGGTTTGAAGGCGCAAACCGAACAGTTGATGATGGAGGAACTCGATTTCCCCGTCATCTATGCCCATAACAAGAATACCGGTGGCCATGCGCATGGGTGGCCGCTGATATCGTCCGCCTTCTATCTGTCCAGTTCGGTCGAACCGAAGGCGCTGTTTGGTGATCTGCCGGTCGACGGCATTCCTCTGCGTCTCCTCCAACTCTTCATCGGCCTTCCCTGGGTCTCGACGTACAGTGCAGCGTTGACCGCGCAGAAGCAGATCGAGCAGGGGATTGCTAATCGCCCGAGCCAGGCCGGGACGGCGACGGTTCTCAAGACCAGACTGCTCGAGGTAGAAGAACAGCTGACGGAAGCCAAAAAGGCGCGCGGTCCCGACAATCGAAGGGCCTTGAGGCTGCAACTGGCGCGGCTTGACGATACCATCGCTGCGGATCGCAGACAGGCCCGTGACGCCAATATTGTCATGGAGGCAGATGAGACCAGCCTCGGTGCCATATCGGAGAGCTTCGAAACCGCCAGGCGGCGGCTCAAGCTACTTGAGGAAGAGCGATCCGCAGGATATTCGTTTCGGCAATTGAGCCCGTCCTGCTGCCCTGCCTGCGAGGGCCGGTTCGAGATTGCCTCAACGGCGAAATCCTCGCCGGACGCCAGCTGCGCATTGTGCAAGAACGCGCTTCCAGACGAAGGCGCCGAAGCAGATGGTGATCGGATCACCGATGCAACACATCTGGTCGCCGAGCTCAAAGAATCCTTCGAACAGGCGAAAGCCAAGCAGAAGCGATCCGAGACCGACGCGCTCGCAAAGAGCGAGCGGCTTCGTCTCAACATGGCTGAAGCACGTCGGGTGCAGGACGAGTTGTCGGCCTTGCCCGTCGATCCCGACAACCGCGTGATAGAGCTCGAAGCACAGGCCAAACAGTTGCAGGAGCTGCTCACCGCGCTGCAACTGCCCTCAGCCGAAGACAGCGAAGCGCAAGCCGACCTTCGGATCCTCCGCGCCGCCGTTGAGATCAGCAAATCATCGATGACCGCCATGCAGGAGGACATTCTGGGCGAGATCACAGACGCGGTGATGAGCCTCGCAACAAAGTTCGGGGTGTCGCATCTGACCAGCATGCATCTCGACAATGGCGGCAGATTGAAAGTGTGCCAAGGCGGCGCCAATCCGTTTTTCAGCGCCCTGACCATGGGTGAGAGGCTGCGCATCAAGATCGCGATTGCGTTGGCCGCCGTCGAAGTTGCCAGGCGTCGCGGGCATGGGCGTCACCCCGGTCTGCTGATCATTGATTCACCGGCTTCAGAAGAGGTGGTGAGCAAGGATTTTGAGCAGATGCTTGATAGTGTCGCGGCGGCGGCGCGAAACATCGGCGGAATTCAGATCATCATCGGCACCATCGCGCGCGAGGCGGTGGAAGCCGTGGTGCCCGACACGCACCGGCTGCACGCCAAGGGAGAGGCCTATCTCTTCTGACCCAACGCCAATCGACGATTTGGTCATCCTGCGCGCTCCGCTTGGAGATCGCATTCTCGATCCAGGCACCACGTCGGAACCGACCCTGCTAAAGGCGATCGATGAGCTGCCCGACAATATAGCGCGCGCCGATGCATTTCTTTGGCTCGTGCGGTGGGCGGACGCATCGTCCGTCCAGGCGGCGCTTGTTCGCCTGATTGAGCGCGAAGACGATGCGACGTCGCTGGCCGAGATGATTGATGGCCTTGAGAGCCTCGCAGCCCTTCCGCCAGCATTGGCCCAACCGATATGGGATGTGCTGCGACCGCGCTTGGAGGCACGGTCGGAACATAGCTGGATGCGATGCCATGCGCTGCGCGGCTGCCTTCTCGTTATACAAAACAGCCCCAGCCTGATCCGCCGTTTGCAAGCCTATATCCTTGATGTGGATGCGCAAGATGACGGCGCGTACCTGCGGCATGTGGCTAAAGTCACTGGCGCTATTCTGCGTCGATATCCGGACGACGATTTCAGGGCGGTTCTTCGTGCCCTGGCGGGTGTTGAGGCAGCGGCTGATGAGGCAACTCTCGAATTGGGTCTGGACCGGCTCCGGCATAGTTTGGTGGCGCAAACCGAAACTGATGTCTCGTCGGCCTTGGCCGATGCGCATAAATGGTTTGAACGCTCACTGGCGTCCAGTGAGAACAGGCCGGATGCTCAGCTCTATGAAGCCTGTGCGTCTGTTCTGATAGCGGCGCATGCCGGCGGCCTAGACAGCACGCTGGATCGCCGATTGCCCGAATTGCGCCGATATGCTTTCGAATACTCCGCTTATGCCGCGGCATCGCATGGCGCGACATCCTGGCTCAGGGGGGATCCGCAGGAGCGGTTCCACTGGCTGTCGATGGCTTCGAAACTGGCGACACTCGGCCGATCCTTCACGAAAGACATCTGGCTCCATGCCAATCTGGTGATCGAAGAGGAGCTGCTAGCGATCTTCTTCGTCGGCGAGCGCATCTTTGGTCGATCGGACGCCGGTGGCATGAACCTGCTGGCGCGCAACGCCATTGTCACTGCATTGCGGCGTCGAAGCTTCTACGTCGAAGCACTCGACCAGTGGCTGGCCGAGAATGGCGACAACCCTCTTGCGCCGTCAGTGGGTCGGATGCGGGACACGGTTCGCCAGACCGTGGTCGATGGAATCCACCGGCGCCCTTTTGACGAAGCGGCAGAAGTCCGCATCGCCGATCTGTTGAGGAAGTCCGGCGTCGATGCGGCGACTGCCGCGATGACGGCCGCGCAGATCGAAGTAGCAGTCGATCGCAATCAGCAGTTAGCGCCAGTTTGGCAACGGCTGATGGACGACCTATCCGGATGTGCCGACATCGATCGCGATCCGGCGAAGGCATTGCTTGAGACGATGTGTACGCTGATAATTCGTTTCCTCGAGTTCCGCGCCAGCGTCGGCACGGCGACCGATCCTTCCAGCGAATATGTCTTCCGTCGCGGTAGCAACCTGCCGGTCGAGCACGATCTACAGCTGGATTTCCTGAAATTCCTTTCATCGACCGACACTCCGTCCATACAGTCGGAGGCCCGCGACACAGGTGGTGGGCGATCGGATATCGCCATCGCGTTTCGCGGTCTCAAAACGATCGTCGAGGTCAAGAAGGACGACAATGTTACTGACAACAAGACGTTGGCACAGCGTTATGCAGGACAAGCGACCGGCTATCTCACGACCGGTGTCCGTTTCGGCTTTCTACTCGTCCTCGACCTCACCGATCGTGCGGGACACCAGCCACATATTTCCGAGCAGATCAGCGTCGAGCGCAAGACGCCCACTGGCTCCGATGTAGAATATCATGTGATCACCGCACGGATCCAGGGGAAACGGAAAACGCCACATCAGCTTCGCTAGTGCGCCGTCCGCGGAAGAGGGCGCGGTAACGACAGCTGCACCTGGCCAGGTTCATAACGGCAAGAAAAGCTCACTCTCAAACGTCGGGTTCCGACAACGACTGACGTTCGAGTAACCTCGGCGGACCGTCGGGAATGTACCAACGGCGGTCCGTTGCTCAGAGATCCATTATCGACTGAAAATCTTTTGAATCGCGCGCGGGGTGCGTAAGTTCGAGTCCCTGCCCCGTTACGGCGGCGTGAGGGGGGTAATCTTCTGCTGGAGCAGTCATGACAAGAGACCGGTCGGTTGCGGATAGGCAGCTTCCAAGCAATCAGCTTAGGGAAGCTGCCGTCGCCGGTTGGGTGCCAAGCACGGCAGCTACCAAATTTGCGCCGTTCCGGTTTCCCTACAGGAACGTCGGCTCGTTCCGCAACGGGGGCATCGTCTGCCGCCGCAGAGTGGTGACAAAACAGGCTCGCATCGATCTGAGCCGCCGGCTCGTGGGATGCGCGTTCCACTCACGGTGGCCTTCGGGGAAACCTCAGCTCCGGGCGTGCATCTCTATGTCGCTAGGCAGCATGCGGAAGAAACTTACCGCGTCGAAGGCGGCCAGCGATTTCCGGACCCGCAATATGACCAAGCAATCCGTCGCGCCGGTCTGGATCTTGACGACCTTAGCGATATCTCGGGCATGCTCGTGCCAGAGTGCCGCATCGAAATAGGGATCGCGTTCTAGGGTGAGTGCGACCGCGAAGATGCGGTTACCAATTTCTACGAAGGCGAACATCGGATCTTGGTTCGCGCGACCAATACCACCGTTCCAGCGTCTTGCCCGCTCCTCCATTCCTTTCAGCGTTCCAGGGTGCTGGTTGAAGATCGCCTCAATCATATCGAACTTATGCCGGGTGTCGCTGGTGTAGAGTTCCGCCGCCAGCCGGCGCCAATACGGCGGCAGGTGCAGACCGGGCGTATCGAACATCCGGCGATCTGACCTTACCTGCTTCCTCCCACGCACCGGCGCATCGGCCCTGTGGAAGAAGACCTGCATGTCCTTCAGTTTGTCGCTGTCGATCAGGAAGCCGTTAGTAATATAGAGTGACAGCAGATCCTGCTCGTCACCCGTGAACACGAGCTGGCGCTCGATCACCGAGCGCCGCGTCAGATAGTGGAAGAATGCGACTTCGCTATCGAGATAGGTCGCGATCATCCTCAGTTCGCCGATCGAGAAGATCGGCGACCAAGGATCGGCCGGCGCGATCAGGCCAATCTCCTCGAAATTGCGCCGCGTGCTGGTGATCGCCGCGAAATGCTCGATACAGACTCCGAAGCTGCTGATGATCGCTGGTTTGGAAAGGTCGATCGGGATCGGCTTACCGGCCGCGTCATGCAGCATCGCCTCCGCGCTCTTTCCGCGCCGAAGCAACGTCTCCAGCCTTGCGGCCTGCTGGCCGGGCTCGACATAGAGGCGCTTGAAGTTCTTGCGGAGCGAGCTTTCGCCACCGCGCCGTGATGCCGCATTGACCTTCCCGGACTTGGCCTCGAACAGAAAAATGTGGTTGCCGATCTTCACGACTAGATCATTCTCGTACCCTCTGCCGGAATCGGGATCGGTCCAGTGGACAGACCGGTACAAGGTCGCGGACGGCAGCGCCTTCGCGACTAGCGCCGCGGTCGCGTCTTCAAGATAGCGCGTGCGCGCCGCAGAATATGCTTCGCTCAGCCCTGTGTCGCCCTCGAATAGTCCTTCGATGATCGCGAACGGGAAGCTTACCAGCATCGCCGGGAACGGAAGGAACAGCGCGTCCTCCGACAGCCGGATGAATGGCCGTCGGCGGATCGGACTATCAAGATAGATACTGCCGGTCTCGAGGCTCGCCAATTCACCGAAGCCGATCGACGCCCGGAACAGTGCTCCGGTCACACCGCTGCCAAACAGGGTTTCGAGTTCGGCGCGAGAGAAGGTGAAGGCCGGCGCCCACGCGAGTTCACTTAGCTGGAAGGCGGCCCATGCCCGGTATTGCGGGTCCGTCCGGCTGTGATTTGCAAAGCGCCAAGCCCGGCGGCACAACGTCGAGCTGCTAACAAGGCGTTCGAGTGCCGTTGCGTCGACTTGGCCTGTATGGAAGCCGGCCGGCACGCTCCGGAAGCTGTCGAGCTTGTCCGGGACCAGCTGCAGAAACCGGAAGAGCGCCCGCGCGACATCCGACAGGCGATATCCAAGCCGGCTAAGCGATGCCTGGTCCATGTAGGCCAGCAGCGCTGGCACAATTTCCTGCGCGTCGTCGCTACTGAAGATGTTGCGATAGAACAGCGTTTGGATACGCGCCTGCCGGCTGACCCTCTCGGAAGCACTAAGGTTTGATCCCGACGGGATTGCCGATCCGATGTAGGCATGAATGTTGCGCTCCGCGAGTTCCCAGGCGCGCACCATGTTGCGGGGAGATGTTGGAACGTCGGGACCGCGCGGATGCATAAGCGCAATAGTTTGCAGGAGTTCAGCGCCCGGTTGCTGCAATCCCTCGATACTGTCGCTGGTCGGATCTTTTGCCAACTGAAGGAAAAGGTGGAGCCCCGTCCGTGCCAGAAACGCCACCGAATCACGGCCCGACAACAGGGTGCAAAGTTCCACACTCGTTTTGGTGAAGGTACGCGCGGGATCGGGGTCTCTCAGGTTTAGTTCTACCTGTTCGCCAGGTCCGGAAAAGCCGAATCCGGGAATGGCATTCTCGATGACGTCTAGAGTCCACTTTTTCCTGTTCAACGGAGATTCTTTCTTGGTTCGCCCGTTAGATCCGCCGTCCGATCAGTCGTGCCAGTCGAAGCAGCCGCTGCCGCCGATGAACTGCCGCAACACGATATCGGCATGGCCGACGAGTTGCCGATCGCGCAAATTTTCAGGCGATTTTGCCCCGTGGAACAGGTTGCAGCGTATCTGATAGATCGTGCGCAAAAGTTGCGGCCAGTCCGGTGATGCGCCGGCTATCGATCCGCTGGGTTGCATTCTGACTCCCCCGGCCCGACACTCTTCCAGCAAGTCCGCACGCGTCATTCTCCAGAATGCATCGTGCCCGAGTTTCTTGCGGACATCCTTGACACTAAGCACGGGCCAGTGCGTCGAGAAGGCTGCGACCGATTTGGTGAAGTCGAAAGCATCGCCGATCAGCCGATCATAGGTTTCGATAAGACGACGGTTTTGGACGAGTGCATCGATCATTGCGGCGTCCGGCCCGCCGCCGGTCACGGATTCCATCCAGCCATTGAACGCCATCCAGGTATGCATGAACGACATGAAGGGGGAATGCCGCTGATAGACCTCGTCGAGCAGTTCGCGCGTGATGTCCGCCAATTCGGGATTGAGCATTCTAAAGTTGCTAAAACTTACCATGTATCGTCCCTGCTGATGGGAAACGTACCCGACCGATTCGAGCAGACGCTCTGCCAGTTTAGTCAGCCGCTGAGCAATGTTATTGAAACAGGCCCAACGCCATCAAGCTTCGGTGGTGAAAAGCGGTGCCCCCTTGAAGGTTCGGCCGCCGCTTCCAATGAAATAGAAATCATTGACGACGTCAGCATGGTGCTGGCAACCGCCTGATAAGCGGATTGTGCCTCACGGGCATCCGGTTCGATCCCGGCGTCCCCCGCCAAAAAACAGCCCCGCCGTGAGAGGGGCTGTTTTTTTAACGGGCGGTTGCACTTTCACTGAACGGCGACTCAATCCCACCAAAGTGCCGTACATCCAACGGATGGCTTTCGGTTTGCCTCCTGCCGCTTCTTTCTGGCCCGTCGGGAAGGCTCAGGGCGTCGGCTTCTGACAGTACCTGTCGTTTGAAACGTCCTTTAGTAGCGGCAGCAAAGTCCCAACTTAGGCCGCTCCTCGCACATCAACGACCGGCTTCTTTCGGGAAGCGACAAGGGCTGCGTGAGTGACCAGGAATGATTCCACGGGCAAGTCTGGGGGTTCTGCGTGCCTGCTGTCGCCCCCTGGTCTTCAAGACGGAGTGCCAACGGCGTCCGCAGCGTGTTGTGCTTCACCTATTACGTAAAGCTCGATCGCGAAATCTTGGCAATCTCGCGACGCAGGGCCGATAATCGCCCCCAGATTGAGCTAAGATGCGCATATGAACTATTTCGGCCGGCGGTGCAGTTCCGACCCAGCGACAGCTGGCTATCTCGGATCGACTTTAAGTTGCCGGACGATACCGTTCAGCGCAGCGGTGCATCCCTGCGCGCGGCCGATATCGTGATCGGTGCCGGCCGAGTTCCAGAACATGTCGAGCGGCCAGCGCTCCGGGCAATGCGCGATCAGGCAGCGTAGCGCGAGGCGGACCTCGATGGTGTCAACCTTGCCTTTGCCCGACCGCGCGGCGGCCGCGCGCAGGATGTGGAGCGACAAGTCTATGATGATCCGCTGATGGCGCGACATGGCCGATCAGTGGAAGTCGCGCGACTTGATCCGCACCACCTGTTCGGGGTCTTGGCCATTGGCGTGCGGTGGCCAGTAGCTGTCGCGCGGGCCCGGTCGCCAGCCCGCATCGCCCCGGTCGGGCGACCCGGCATGGCGCGCACCGTCTCCCCGGCCGGTCGCATGGGGGAAGTCCATCTGTCCGACTTGGGCGAGCAGCCCGCCATAATCGATGATCCGGTCGCAGATGACATGGATGACAAGCCCCTCGCGCTGGACCCGACCCTTCATCCCGATCATCGCCGCCGACATGACGGTGCGGCGCTGCGCCTCGAACCGGTCGGGCCAGAGGATGCCGTTGGCGATGCCGGTCTCGTCCTCGAGGGTGATGAATAGCACGCCCTTGGCGCTGCCGGGCTTCTGGCGGACAAGGATGATCCCGGCGACCTCCACGTGGCGGCGGTCCTTGATGTGGGCAAGGTCGGCGCAACGGACGATGCCGCGGCGGGTGAGATCCTGCCGCAGGAAGGCTAGGGGGTGGGCGCGCAGCGACAATTGTAGCGCACGGTAATCCTCCACTACCTCGCGACCCTCGGTCAGCGGGCGCAAGGATACGTCCGGCTCTAGCCCCTCCGGGCTGAATGAGGCTTCGCGCGCATCGGCGGCGGCGAACAGGGGGAGGGGGGCCTCGCCCAAGCCCTTCACCTTCCATAACCCCCGACGGCGATCCTCGCCCAGCGCATGGAAGGCATCCGCTTCGGCCAGTCGCTCGATCGCGGCACGGGGCACGCCCGCACGCCGCCACACCTCTTCGACCGACTGGAAAGGTGCGTCTCCCCGCGCCGCGACGATCGCCGCACCATGCGCATTGGCAAGGCCGCGCACCTGGCGCAGTCCGAGCCGCACAGCGAGATAGCGGCCGCGTGTCGGTTCCAGCGTACAGTCCCAGCGGCTGGCGTTGATGCAGGCGGGTCGTACCTCGACGCCGTGCTCCCGCGCATCGCGGACGACCTGGGCGGGCGCGTAAAAGCCCATCGGCTGGGCGTTGAGCAGTGCCGCGCAAAACACGTCGGGATGATGATGCTTCATCCAGCAACTGGCATAGGCGATCTTGGCGAAGCTGGCGGCGTGGCTTTCGGGGAAACCGTAGGAGCCGAAACCCTCGATCTGCTTGAAGGTCCGTTCGGCGAAGTCGCGGGGGTAGCCGCGCGACACCATGCCCTCGACCAGCTTGTCGTAGAAGTGGCTGACCCCGCCGGTGAACTTGAACGTCGCCATGGCGCGGCGGAGCTGGTCCGCCTCGACCGCGGTGAAGCCTGCACCCACGATCGCGACCTTCATCGCCTGTTCTTGGAACAGCGGCACGCCGAGTGTCTTCTCCAGCACCGCGCGCAGTTCAGGACGGGGATAGTCCGGCTTCTCGCGTCCCTCGCGACGGCGGAGGTACGGATGGACCATGTCGCCCTGGATCGGGCCGGGGCGGACGATCGCGACCTCGATGACGAGGTCGTAGAAACGCGCCGGCTTCATGCGCGGCAGCATGCTCATCTGCGCTCTGGACTCGATCTGGAAGGTGCCGAGCGTGTCGGCCTTCTGGATCATCGCATAGACGTCCGGATCATCGTCCTGCAGGTCGGCCATGCCGACCGCCACGCCCTTGGCTTCCTCCAGCAGGTTGAAGGCGCGGTTCATGCAGCCGAGCATGCCCAAGCCCAGCACGTCGACTTTCATGAACTTCAGCGCGTCGATATCGTCCTTGTCCCATTCGATGACCTGCCGGTCGACCATCGCGGCGGGCTCGATGGGGACGAGATCGTCAAGCCGGTCATGGGTGAGGACGAAGCCGCCGGGATGCTGCGACAGATGACGCGGCACGCCAATCAGCTGGCGCGACAGTTCCAGCGCCAGGCGCAGCCGCCGGTCGTTCATATTGAGGCCGAGCTGCGTGACCTGTTTCTCGCCAACGCCTTCCTGGCTCCACCCCCACACCAGACCGGCGAGCGCCTTGGTCAGATCCTCGGGCAGGTCGAGCGCTTTGCCGACTTCGCGCACCGCACCGCGCGCACGGTAGCGGGTAACGACCGCGGTCAGCGCCGCATGGTTGCGGCCATAGGTGTCATAGATCCACTGGATGATCTCTTCGCGCCGCTCATGCTCGAAATCGACGTCGATGTCGGGCGGCTCGCGACGTTCGCCGGAGACGAAGCGTTCGAACAGCAGCTCGTGCTTGATCGGGTCGATGCTGGTGATGCCGAGCACGAAGCAGACGCAGCTATTGGCGGCGGAGCCACGTCCCTGACATAGGATGCCGCGCCGCCGGCTCTCGGCCACGATACTGTTCACGGTGAGGAAATAGGGCGCATAGCCGAGTTCGCCGATCAGCCTGAGCTCGTGTGCGATCTGGTCGCGATAGGCTTGGGGCAGGCCGTCGGGGAACATCCGCGCCGCGGCGGTCTCGGTCAACTGTTCGAGCGCGCCTTGCGCAGTTAGCCCCTCGACGACGCGTTCATGCGGATACTGGTAGCTGAGTTCGCCGAGGTCGAAGGTGCAGGCGTGAGCGATGGCAGCGGTGGCGGCGATGGCATCGGGGAAAGCGGCGAAGCGCCGCTCCATCTCGGCCGGGGATTTGAGGTGCCGGTCGGCATGCCGCTCGCGCCGATAGCCGAGTGTATCGACCGTGCATTTCTCGCGGATCGCGGTGACGACGTCCTGCAACAGCCGAGCCTCGGGGGCATGGTAAAGGACGTCGCCGAGCGCCACCGCGCGGACGCCCGCCTCGCCAGCGAGCGCGGCGAGACCGTGTAGCCGCAGTGCATCGTCGGGCCGGCGGCGGAAGGCGAGGCCGCAATAGCCGCGCGCGCCGAAGGTGGTGCGCAGTTCGGCGAGCCGCGCCGTGGTCACCGCATCCGCCTCGCCCGGCAGCAGGATCGCAATCAGCCCCTCGTGCCACGCGACGACGTCGCTCCAGCCGAGCGTGCAGCCACCTTTGCCAGCACGCGCCTTGCCGAGGGTCAGCAGCCGGGTGAGCCGCGACCAGGCTGGCTTGTCGGTCGGATAGAGCAGCAGGGCCCGCCCATCGTCGAGATCGACGCGCGACCCCGCGATCATCCGCACGGCCGTGGCCTTCTGGGCCTCCCACCCGCGCACCAGCCCGGCGACGCTGCCGCGATCAACGATACCAAGCGCTGTGTGACCTTGCAGCGCGGCGGCGGCGAAGAGTTCGTCGGGGCTGGATGCGCCGCGCAGGAACGAGAAATGGCTCGTCACCTGAAGTTCGACATAGGTCACCATCAGCCGAATAGGCCGTGGAGGTACCAGCTGAGATCGCCGGTCGCAGGCTCGACCCCGTCGCCGCGGCGAAACAACCAGAAGCGCGCGCCCGTATCGTCCTCGACCCGGAAATAGTCGCGCACCGCCCAGACCTCGCCGTCGCGCCGCCACCATTCGCCGTGGATGCGTTCTGGGCCGTCACCCGCGACCACGGCATGGACCTTGCCCCGCCAGGTGAAGCGGCGCGGCGGTGCATCGGGCAGAAGCGCCAGCACCCTGACCAGTGGTTCGGGGCGCGACAGCAGGCGGACAGGCCGTTTCCACGATGGCCAGCCGGTGGGGGCGGCGAGCGGCGACCATCGGCGTACGGCACGTTCGGGCACGTCGCTTTCCACTGGTGCGGTCGTAAACAGGGCATCCTTGCCGACCCGCCCTGCGATCTGGTCGACCAGAACCGCAACGTCGGGCGGCGCGTCGTCGCCGGCCAAACTGGCGGTCAGCGCGATCGCGCCCAGCGGATCGGTGTGGGGGGCAGCCAGCCGCATCGCCTCGATCCCGTCGCCCGGATTAATCCGGTCGATGCGCAGATGGAAAAGCCGGGCGAGATGGCCTGCATCACGGGTCGCGCGCGCGGTGCCGATCGACAGATGCTGTTCGCTGCCATCGATCCGCTCCAGCGTCAGGATCAACGCCCGGACACCGCGGCCACGCTCCACCAATTGCCGGATCAGCTCGGTGAGCAGGTCGCCGATCACCTGCTCGATCGCCCCGGCCGTGCCGATCGGTTCGAGCAGGCGGAGACGGGCGACGGGCGTCTCTTGCGGAACCACCGGGACGATCGGTTCGGGGACACGCCCCAGTGCCTCGTCGAGGCGGCGGACACTCGCCATGCCTAGCCGCCGGGCGAGCGGCCCGCGTGGCAGCGGCAGGAGATCGGCGATCCGGTCGAGCCCAAACCGGTTCGCCGCCGCTGTTGCCTCCGGGGTCAGGCGGAGTGCGGCAGGAGGTAAGGGAGCCAGCGCCTGTGCCTCTTGTCCGCCGGGAACCAGCAGGATGGCATCGCGACCGAAACGGGCGAGCGCATGAGCTGCGCCCGGCGTGGAGGCGACCGTGACCCGTGCGGTCAGGCCGAAGCGTCGGCAGAACCCGACCAGTCGTTGGCAGAAGCGGGTCTCGCCCCCGTGCAGATGCGCGACGCCGCTCAGGTCCAGCCACAGCCCGTCCGATCCGCTGACCGCGGCGGTCGGTGTCCAATGGCGCACGGCATGCAGCGCCAGATCCTCCAGCAACGCCATATCTGCCGCCCGGTCGGCGGGGCGGATGTCGAGATCCGGGATCAGCGCCCGCGCCTGCGTCACCGCCATGCCCGGGGTCAGTCCGAGCGCCATCGCCGCCGGGCAAGCGGCGGCGATGACCTGTCGCTGTCCGATCTGCTCGGCCAATACCATCGGCACGAGGTTCAACGCAGGTGCTGGCCCTGATACTGCCTTGTGCTGGCCCGGTGCGCTGGAGTGTTTGAACGGATGGTCCGCCGCCTCGGACCGGCGACCCAGTTCGCGCATCGGCGGTCGCTGGTGCAGCGGCAGTGCCGCCACCTGCTCCTCCACCGTTGCACGCGCATCGCCTTGCTGCGCCCAGCGCGCACCGGGACGCCAGCCGCCGCCCCGTGGCACCGAGCAGGCACCAGGGTCATCGTCGATAGGAAGCATGAGCGCAGGCCTTGGCTCAGGCAGCGCGCGCGGCCGCTCCAGCCGCCGCAGTCGCTCGATCGCGAGATGCGGCAGGTAGAGCGAGGCGACCCGTGTCATCGCATGCCTCCAATTCCATCGTGAAACCCGGGCCGCTCCGCTGGCGCGCCAACTCGACCATCCACCGCGCGCGGCCGACCCCGGGGGCGGGGAGCGGCGTGGACGGTGCACAGGCGATCCGCCACCGTGTCATCGCCGCCGACAGCTCGGTCAGTGGGCAAGTGCCCTGTCGGCGCCAGCGGCGCGAAAGCAAGGCAGGGGTATTCCCCGTCATCGCCGCCAGCTGCAGTCGTCGGGTTGCGACCATGTCGGCGCGCTTCACCTCGCCGACGACCGCTGCAAGCCCGCCATGACGCAAGCCATCCTCCATGACGGCCAGAACGTCCTTGTCCTCACGTACCTCGGCGAAGAACAGCGTTGCAGGGCTGAGCCCGGCCTGTTCGAGACCCGGCGCATAGAGGTCGAACCGGGTGAGCGCCCAGAGCACCCGGCGGCCGCTCAACGCTGCTGCGCGCGCGGCAATCCCGACCGCGAACAGCGTGGCAGCTGCATCATCTGTAAGGGTCGGTGTCGCCGAAGACGTCTCGTGCAGACCGCCGAGCGCCAGGCCGCCGCCCGTCAATCGCGTGTCTACCGCCTCGATGCCGAACGGGAGAACCGCGCCATCACTGCCGCGCACAGCGCCTATGGCGCCCCGCAGGTGGGCCAGTGTTTCGAGGGGTGGGGCGGCGGAAGACATCATTGCTGCGACTCATATGTTCGCTATATGTTCCGTTGATTCTGCGGGCGGGTCAAGGCGTTGCGTAAGCGGATCGATAATCGGAACGGGACAGGACCGTGGCAGATGAGGGCCGTAAAAGGGGCAGCCAGGAAGGTAGGGCAGGGGCCGATCACGATCATATCGGGCGGCGTCTGCGCACGTTGGAGGAGTGTGCCCTGCACAAACGCACGCTGCGCCTCACCTGTTCGAAATGCGGTCACGTCCGCGTCTTCGATGCGGTTGCGCTCTGGTGGCTGTTTCACCGGCGAGGTTGGGATGGCACGCTCGGATTGGTGGGGCGACGGCTATGTTGCTCGGCATGCCAGGCGGAAGGACGCATCCAGCGTCCCCATGTGGTGATCGGCCGGGAGCAGCCCACCGGTGCCGCTCTGCCCTATCCGGACGCCGCGACGTGGAAGAAGCTTGTCTCGCGCTACCGGTCGTGATCGAACAGGCGAATGTGTAATCTTTACAACATCAAGGTCGATCCCCGGAGCTATTTCGACGCGCTTGCCGCGGTCGACGACACGGCCAACACGCTGGAGGTCGAGAAGGATTACGCAGCGCCGGGGAAGCCCGGCTATGTCGTTCGCGTCGAGGAGGGCCGCCGGGTGCTCAGCACAATGCGCTGGGGCTTCCCGACCCGCAAACCGCGCAAGCGGCCAGCGCGCGAGGGGGAACTGCCTTTCCTCTATGACTGGTGGACCAACGCCCGAAACATGCAGAGTAATATGTGGAAGCCGTGGCTGATGAAGGCGGAGCACCGCTGTCTCGTGCCCTTCACCCGCTTCTCGGAACCCAAGGCAGCATCCGATCGGCAGGCACCCGGCGACACCAACTGGTGGTTTACCGTCGAGGATCAGGGGGTGCCGTGCTTTGCTGGGCTATGGAAGGCCGATCAGGATCATGACCGGGTCTATGCCTTCTGCACGACCGAGCCCAATCCGCTAGTGGCGCCCAGGCACCCCAAGGCAATGCCGGTGATCCTGCTGGCCGAAGATCAGGAACGCTGGCTGACCGCCCCGGTGGAGGAAGCGCTGACGATGCTGAACGCCTATCCCTCGCAGCTGATGAGCGTCGCCTGACCATGGCCCGCAACCGCTATTATGACGGTCCGCCGAGTGATCATTTCGACGGTACGCGCTTCTTCAATCCGGGCCAGCCCAGCACCGATCGAGGCTTGCGCGCCATCCTGCGCTGGAAGCTTGCGGGGGCTGCTGCCAAATGGCCAAAGTCGGTGCCGGTGACGCCCGCCAAGCCTGAGGCACGCGTCGATGGCCTGTGCGTGACGATGGTCGGCCATGCTTCGCTGCTGATCCAGGCGGCGGGGGTGAACATCCTCACCGACCCGGTCTGGTCGGAGCGCGCCAGCCCGTTCCGCCGCGTCGGGCCAAAGCGGGTGACCGCGCCGGGGATCGCGTTCGACGACCTGCCCCCGATCGATGTCGTGCTGCTGAGCCACGCGCATTACGATCATCTCGATGTCGACACGCTGCGGCGCCTTCAGGCAGCGCACGATCCGCTGATGGCGATGCCCCTTGGCAATGATGCAGTTGTCCGGGCGGCGGTGCCAGCAGCGCGCTGCGTGACCGGCGACTGGTGGGACCGGCTCGACCTTGGCGGGAGCATCGCGACGACGTTGACCCCGGCCAATCACTGGTCGAACCGCTGGCCGAGCGACACGCGCATGACGCTGTGGAGCGGGCATTATCTGGACACGCCGGCGGGCTCGATCTGGTTCGTCGGCGACACCGGCTATGGCAATGGCCGTATCTTTGGCGAGGTGCAAGAACGCCTGGGATCACCTGACGACGCCCTCATCCCGATCGGTGCCTATGCGCCGAGGTGGTTCATGTCCGACCAGCATGTCGACCCGGTCGACGCGGTGCGGATCTTCAACGATGTGGGGGCGACACGAGCGCTGGGCATCCATTGGGGCACGTTCCAGTTGACCGATGAGGCACGCGATGCGCCTGTTGAGGAACTGGCAACGGCACTGCGTGCTTCACGTATCGCGCCCGAAGGCTTCGTCGCAGCGCAGGCGGGCGGCGTCTACCGCTTCGCCTAGAGCATCTCCAGCGGTAGGCGACCCCTTGGGCGGGGGAACAGCTTGTTTAGACGATCACGAACGAATGCATCGAGGGTTCAAATCGGCCGCCGCCCGAGTTCCCCGCTTATGGCAGGAAACGATGATGCCCACTCGAAAAGGGGTCGTCACGGGTCGGGTGCGCGAAAGTCTGCTGGTGGCAAAAGCTGCGGTTCGAAAAACTTGTTTTAAAACGACGCCCTCGTCCAAATCCCGCTGTTTCACTGAGCTTGTCCAAAGTGCGGAGAGCCGTTTCGTGCGGAAATGACTTAAAACCAAAAACCAGAAAGCATTAGAAGCGTTTTGAACAAATGGTGTGAAATTCAGGAAATCCCATGCCTCCCAACCTGCCTGGTTGCTGAAGCTGCTGAGAAAGTATTCTAGAAAGTGTTCGACTTTTTGAAAATCAAACGGACGTTGTTTAGAGAAGCCTTCCATGAGATGCCCTTGTCGCGTTCGACGAAGCGGCGCATACGGCGCAGCTTCGACTTTTCGGCCGCCGCGATTGCTAGTTCGAGTTCGGCGTCAAAGGCATCGTTTGCGAGGGGGGTATCGCTGCCGTCTTCGAGAAAGTCGTCGATTAGCCGTAGCTTCTCGAGTTCAACATCCTGCGGCATCACGGTACGCTCCTGTTCGCTATAGCGTTATTCAGCACGCGCTTGAGCTGCCTGCGGCGTGACGCAAGTTCGGTCGCATCGATGTCCAACCGCCGCTGAAGCTCGGCACCTTTGGCCCCATCCAGCAACGCGTCGATCAGCGTCGTCAGGCGGGGGTCGCGGTCAATTGCCTCGCGGATCGCAGCGATCGTGCGGCGGTAATATATGGCGTCATGGCCGACCTGCTCCGGCGAGGGTGCGGGTGACGCCGGATCGATGCCACCTTCACCGAACATGCCGATCAGAACAGGGCGGTGGCCGGCTATATCAGCTTCACGCTCAGCGGAGGTCAGACTGCGCATGATCCCGACGAGGAAGTCGGTGACGTTCCAGCTACGCTGGCACTTGCGCCGACCTTCAAGGGCCCGGACGAAGGCTTCCTGACGTAAATCCGCGGCGAAGATATACCGGTCGCGTGCCAGATAGCGCGACGAAGCAAGGAGCCGCTGCTTGTCCGAATCGGTGAGCGTGCCCAGCATCACGCCGATCTCGGCCGGCGTATAATGGCTGTTGCCGGCAGGTTCGTCGGCAATTGAGGGGGGAGCGGACGAGATGACGATGCCTCCCAATCATAAAAGCGGACCAGCCGGGATATTCGGACAGGAGGATGAAAAATTTGCTTCGGCTGTCTGAATTTTTGCGTTCGTCCGCTTTATGGATTGAGGGATGCTGTTCCCGCTTGTTGGCAGGAATGCCGCGGCGGTCGGCCGGCTTATCTTTAACGGGCGGAACGGGCCCCCATGCCGCCCTCAGATAAAGCATGATCTCGTCCACGAGTTACGCCCGATGACGTCGTAGCCGCAGTTCTGCGCTTGAGATTGTTAACCCGCCCGGCGTAGAGGTGATCTGTTCGCCAGCAGGCGGACCGAGGCGTGGAAACCTCGTCAGTAAGTAGCCGTATGCCCGGCCCGAACCAGTTTCGGCCGGGGAGCGGGCGTGTATGTCCAGGGCTTCTTCGGAGGCCTAAAGACGCTCGCGCCTGTCTTACTGCAGGTTTCCAATCTCCGGCTCACGGGCCGGCACCGCCTCGTCAACAGGGGCGGTGCCGCCGGCTGGGATCAGCCTGTCAGCACCGCGCGGACGGGGGTTCGGGCGTGGGTGCAGATTATAGATGCCGCAGCAGGCGGCTCGCCACCATCAGAAATTCGACAGCGGCGACAGCTGCACTTCTACTCGCCGCATGCGGTGGCGATGGCGTCAACACACCCGGTGGGAATGCCCCGCCGACCGGTACGCCTTCGCCAACCCCGGCTGCAACGCCAACACCGACGCCGTCTCCCACGCCAGCACCGACACCAACGGCTGCCGATAGCGCCGAGTACAAAGCGTCCGCCGCTGTCGTCAGCGCGAAGGCAGCCTATGCGTATGACCGCGGCATCACCGGCAAGGGCGTGACGATCGCGGTCATCGACAGCGGAATCGCGCGGTCCTCGCCCGAGTTCGCCGGTCGCATCTCGGCCGACAGCACCGGCTTCGAGCAGCGCATCGCCCGCTGTGCGACCTGTCCCGGCGAGACGGTGCCGCCCTTCGCTATCGACGACACTGATGGTCACGGCAGCAAGGTCGCCTCGATCGCAGCGGCGGCGCGCAACGGCTCCGGCATGCAGGGACTGGCCCCGGATGCGACCATCCTCGCGCTCAAGGTGACGGGACCGGATTTGGACGGCGTGACGGCGGGCAGCACCACACCGATCCGCGAGGGTACACAGCCGAACGCGGGCCTCATCGCGCCGGCGCTGCGCGAAGCCATCGCCAAGGGCGCGTTCGTCACGGTGATGTCGCTGAACGGCTTCGGTGGCGGACAGGTCGCGACCGAGCAGCGTACGGCGATGGATGGCTTGCGCGCCGCCGACCGGCTGCTGGTCGAGTCCGTCGCGAATGAGACCGGAAAGGACAGCTTCGCCGGCCAGTTCGCCGAAACCCTCGTCGGCAGTGACCGTGCCAATGCCGACTGGTTCCTGTTCGCGATCGGGGTGGACGCGAACGGCAATCCGCGTTCCGCCAATGGTAACGCAGGCGTGCTCGCCGATCGCATGATCGCAGCGGCGGGGGTAAACGTGCAGGTAGTCGACAAGGACGGCAGCATCACCACCGTCACCGGCAACAGCTTCGCGGCCCCTGCGGTCGGCGGGGCGGCGGCGCTGCTGAAACAGTATTGGCCGCAGCTCGGCGGCAAGGCGATCGCCCGCATCCTGCTCGACACCGCCACCGACATGGGCACGCCCGGTGTCGATCCGATCTATGGCGCGGGGCTGCTCAACGTCGAGAAGGCGATGCAGGCGCAGGCGCCTGCATCGTCATTCGCGGCGGCGCAGGCGGTGCTCGCCCGTTATTCATCGCTCGACATCTCCGCACCGTTCGGCGGCTCGGCAACCGCGTCGATGATCGCGACGGCGGCTGGCAGCATGACGGTGTTCGACCGCTACGGCCGCGACTTCGCCATGACGGGCACTACGGGGATCCGCGCACGCTCGTCGGGACTGCTGGCCAGCGGCATGACCGGGTCGATCGATCCGCAGCCCGTCCGCCGCTGGTCGGTGAGCGAACCGCGGCTGGGCTTCGCCGGGCAGGACGTGGTTGGCCCGTGGCAGGGCACGACAGCGAACCGACCGGCGGTGGCGAGCTTCTCTCCGGCAGCGGGGCAGACGGTGACGGTCGGCGCGAACACCGCATTCGGCGGTGGCTTGTCCCTCACCGGTTCCCCACTGCGCGGTGTGGTCGGCCAGCCCATTGGACTGTGGTCGTCGTGGAGTGGCGGCGGCTGGTCGGCATCGTTCGCCTCAGGCTCGTCGCGCGACCGCAGTGCGGACCTGCGCGGCGTCACCTTCACCACCCCGCTAGGTATCGGCCTGGAGGTAACCGACCTTACCGAATACGGCCGCGTGCTAGGGTTCGGCGGTGGCGTTGCTGCATCGGGCTTGCGTGGCGGTCGGACGACGCTCGCCACTCTCGTCGCCAACCGCACCGTGGCGGGCGTCTCGCTGACCGCGCGTGCTACGACGGGTACCACCAGCGTCGACCGTGGCAGCGGCGGCCCGATCCGTTTCGAAGGCCGCATCGTCAGCACGGCCTTCGCGGTGGAGGGTGCGCGTCCACTGCTCGGCGGGCTGGCGACGCTCGGCCTGTCGTCGCCCCTGCGCGTCCAACGGGCGCGGGCGTCGCTGATGGTGCCTGTCGCCTATGACCTGATGTCGGGCGCGCTCACCGAAGAGCGCCGGACCTTCGACCTGTCGCCGACCGCGCGCGAACTCGATCTCGAGTTCGGCTGGTCGACTGCGCTGGCGTCCTCCTCGACGCTGCGGGTCGGCGTCGCCCGCGCCTTCGACGCCGGTCATGTCCGCGGCGCCTCCGATGTCGCCGCCTTCTTCAACTTCGTCGTCCGCTGAACCCCAAGGAAACGCCCATGCACAGCTCCACGTCCATGTCCGCCGTCGTCCTGCTCTTCGTCGCCGCTGGCGGTTTGAGCGGGTGCGGCCAATCCAAGGCCCCGAGCAAGGCCGCGTTCGCCTCCGCGCTCGAACCCGTTGTCCGCGATGTCTTCTGCCATCCCATCGATGTGATGCGGTATGAGGTAGAAGGCGAGCCCGCCGGGTCGGGATTCCCGATCGTCACCTCGCCGAAGCCGACGATGGCGGGACCGGGCTCCGATGGAAAGGCGGTCGCGATGCTGGACGGTCTGGCCGGCGTCGGGCTCGTCACACGCACGACGTTCGAGAAGCCGGCGCGGTGGAGTGGCTCCAACAACGCGTTCGTGCGCCAACCGCTGATCTTTTACGCGCCGACGTCGAAAGGCGCGCCGTATCTGCATACAATCCAGCGCAAGGCGACGAATGCTATGGTTTCGGTGCCGTCCTTCTGCCTCGCAAAAGGCGAAGTCGTCGATGTGGTGCGCTGGACCGAGCCTACCGACTTTGCCGGCCACCGCGTAAGCCAGGTCACCTACACCTATCACGGCGTTGATCCGATCCCGGTCATGCCGCCGGCAGAACAAGCGCAGATGGCCGAGCCGAAGGAGGCGACGATGCCGTTCGAGCTGCAGAGCGACGGCTGGCGACCGATGCCGCGCTGACGATCGACGTGACCGTCACCATCCCATCCAATTCGACCATAACCCAGGCACCGAGTGCCGGATCGTCAAGGAACACCATGATGAAAATGATCAAGCCCGCCGCCATCGGCGCCGTGATGGCGCTGTCGCTCCCCACCGCTCCCGCCATGGCGCAGAAGGTTGCACGACCCGGGCTGTCTACGGCGAGGCCGCTAGCGATGGATGTCGCTGGCGTCCGCCTCGGCATGCCGCTGGCCGCGGTGCAGGCGGCGCTGGCGGGGACCTACCGGTGCTCGACTTACCAGGTGGCCTCGTTCCGACAACTCGTCGAGCGAGAAGTCCGCAAGCGCAAAGGTATTCCCGAGGGCTTCGGCCCTGATGGCACTGCCGTTGGTGAACTGACGTGCGAGGGTCCTGCTGGTGAACATCTCCGCCTGTTCATGGCGCAGACGCCAGCGGGTGAGGTCGTCGACCAGATCGACCTGACGGTGTCGACCAGCCGCGTCGATCTGGCCACGCTCGTCGGCCAAGTCGAGGCCCAGTACGGGCGGCCGACCGAGGGCACGCCGGCGAACGGATCGTGGTGCATCACCCGATGCGGCGGCGATCTGACCATGGAGCCCAATCCGCGCATCACCGTCAGGTCCGACGCCTGGTCCCTCAAAATATTCGGCACCCGGGGAAGCAACGCGCGTCTTGCCGATGAGGCGGCGGTGAAAGCGGCCGCCGCGCGTGAAGCACCGACTGCGGCGCGCGGCGCCTTTTGAGGTCGGGCATGATCACGGCCGCGGTATTGCTTCTCGCGCCTGTGGCCGCGTTGTCGCTGTTGGCCGCCGCGCCAACGCTCGCGAACATGCCGGTAGGCATCCCGCGAAACGGCGTCGGGGCCACTGAGTCCGTAGTACCGCTGCGGCCGCTGTCGATGCCGATGGTCATGAAGGCGGGAGCCGCGGGGACCGGCTGCTCGTGGTCGCTGGCGACTGATAGGCGCATGCGCTTCGCCGCGGCCGACGACCGCGCTGTGGTCCGTCTCGCCAGCGGCATCGTGCAACTCCGGCCTGCAGCCGGCGCTGGCGACCTGTTCCCGTTTACCCATGATCGCTGGGTCGGGGACAGCATCACCGTGACGGTCACGCCCATCGGCCCATCAAGTTGGAAGGCCACCGAGGTGAACGAGGGGGCGGCGGACATCGAGGTCTACAACGGTGCCCGCCGATGGATCGCGCGGGGGCGCCTGACCTGCGGATCCTGACCATAGTCAGTATGAGGTTAATAGGTCTGTCTAATCGAGCGTTGGCCGCCCCCTGTCGGCGATCAGCACGCTGCTCAGAAAGAGGTCGATAATCCGCCAAGGATAAAAATATAGGAAGCGAAGGCCCTGCTGCTGGCGTGGCAAGAGAGACAGGTAAGAAGGGAAAGGAAAGATAGACGCTGCAGTGAAAGGGAAGCTGGGCTTTTGAGCCGCTGAAGATCGATGAAAAAGATTGGAGGGGCTTGCCCGGACCGCTCGGTTCGCGGCCCTTGAGCTTCGGAACTGTAATGCAATCCCTCACTACCCCCGTGCACTCGCTGCCGCACGTGCTTCTCCACTATCTCGCCACCGGTTTCGGCAAGCCCGAGGTGCCCGCGCTGATGTCGGGCGGCGGTATGCCCGCCGATACCCTGCTGTTCGACGCGCAGTCGGTGATCCTGTCGTTCACCTGCGTCGCCGCTCCCATGTTCCGCAGCAAGATCGAACGGCTCGCTGCGGATCAGTCGATCGACGTGATGCTGGTGCGCTGTTGCCTGACCGGCGGTGACCTGCTGCCGGTGTCGATCGATGTCGTGCTGGCGGGCGGCGGCCTCACGCCCTTCAAACTGGAGGATCTGGCGCTCTACCGCCACGATGATGGCGGCCTGTGGCTGGTGCCGTTCGGGTTCGGCGGGGCGATCCGGCTGGAGGCGCACGGCCTCGAACTCTATCTGGTGCCACCCTATGCAACGCTCGCGGAACGCGCCGATGGCATCTACCGCGCTGCGTCCGACGTGGCCGAACGCCTCTACCCGCAAGGTGCGATCTGATGCGGACCAAGGCCAAGCGCGCCGCTGTGACGCCCAGCGTCGAGGTCAACCCGGGCTGCCTGCCGGATCCGGCGAACCCACATAGCTGGCTGGTGCTGACCGGCGACGATGCCGATCGCGGAGCGACCCGTGTCATGTATGGCTGCCTGCGACCGAACTTTCGCGGACACCTGAACAGCGCGGCGGCTTTTGCCGTCGCCAAGCTGACCGTCGGTGCGCCACCCGACACGCCGGCATGGACGCTGACCGCCGCACGGGCCGAGGTGCTGCTGCCGCCGGGGGCGGATGACCGATTATCCGACCCACGTATCCTGATGGAGACGGTCGACGCGGAACTGCCGGTCAAGGCCAAGGCGCTGCTCGCCTATCTGACCTTCACCTTCCCGACGGCGCGACTGCACGAGCAGTATGAGTTGGTCCGCGACTTCACCCGCCGGTTGATCGTCGATCCGTTCGAGGTTGCCGCACTGCTGGTCCAGCATGCCCCCCACCGGGCCGGGAGTGCCAGCCCACCCCACGTCCATGCCCTCCTTGCGGGACCCAGGCGACTGACGCCGCTCGGCTTTGGCGAATGGGTGACGCCGCTTGCCACCGACAAGGCGCATGCCCTGGTCGGCAACGCCTTTCGGCAGTTCCAGGCCGACTGGCGGCAAGCCTGATCGCGCCGGCGCAAGTCGGCCAATCAACACCATCATCGGGAAACATCATGAACGATAACGAACCCTGGCCGCGGATCGGCCAGGCGATGAATTCGCACGTCGTGCGGACACTGGCGCAGGCGGCTGGATGGCGGCTGACCGAAATGCCAGCCGACCTCGGCCTGCCGCTCGCCGGCTGCCTGTATAGCGAGGCGAACCATCTGCTGGTCACGACGACGGTGAGCAATCTCGCCGCGTCCATCGCCGCGATGGACAGCGCGCTGCTCGCGACCCGGTCGGACGCGCTGATCGTCAGGGCTACAGCCGAAGACGCGATGCCGGGCTTCGCACTGGGCCTGTGGCACAGCGGGCGGGTTACCTGGCACTGGATGCTGACGCTTTGGGTCGATGTCGACGCTGGCCTGTGGCTCGTGCCGACACCGGACAAGCGGGATGGCACGGCGGCTTCGGGGTTCCGGCTGACGGGGCGACATCTTTGCGTCGAAGAGGTGCCGTGGCGAACGGCGCACGAACGCGCCGATGGCTTGGTCCGGGCCATCCGCATGCTGGTCCACGGCGAGCACAGTCCGGCATCCGGCCCGGCGGCCGGGGATGATCGGTCATGACGGTGCCGATGCCCCGCCTGCTGCGGCAGGCGTGTTGGGCGCTCGTCATCGCCTTTCCGCTGCTCGTGCTGGCTGGCCAGCACTGGCAGCACGCGGCGGGTGGGCCGGGTACGCGAGGTGTGATGGCGGTCGCCGCCATCATCTGCCCGGCGGCAGTCGAGCGGGTCCGGACGGTGCGCGTCGCTGACGGGGCGTACGCGCTCGACCGTGCTGTTCTGCGGCGAATCACGATGCAGCTTCACATGGGACCGACTTGCTTGGTCCCAGACGAACCAACTGCCACGCGGGCTGATCGACGGCGCGATCACGGTGGAGAGGAGAAGATGAGGAGGATGGGCAAGTCGATGTGATCCCCATGGTGGGGATGAAACAAGGAAGACAGACCATGAACCCCGACCAGACCGCCCATGTTCGCGCCCATGTCGCTGCCGTTTCTAAGCTCCTGCTCGGGGACAAGATCATGAACCCCGGCCTGATGATCATGGCTGGCGATCCGCTCGACCATTCCCAGCAAATCGCGTTCGGTCGCACAGCCGTTGAGGCACAGGTTGATCTTGTCTATCTCGCGTTCACCCTCAACGACGATGGTGTTCCCGTCATGACCGGGATCACCGTCATGCTGCCGCGCGACACCATCTGCTACGTTTCGACGGGATGTCGCCTTTCACTCGTCCCCGGCAAAGCTCGCGCGGTGATTGTGCCGCAGGATGAGGTCCAGTCCCACTTCAAGGTGCTGCCGGGCGAGATCGTGCAAGTCCGGGGTCGACCGGCGTCGCTGATAGCCGGATGCGATCGTGCCGCCACGAAGTTGGCGATGCTTGTTCGCGATGGCGTGAACGTTGTGGGACAGGTTGCGCTTCAAACTTGGTAGAGACAAAGGTGCAGTGTTGGGTCACGAGCGGTACATCCTTACGTCGGAGTACGAATCCACCAATCAAGCCTTCATTCAGACGTTCCATATCCCGGCAAAGTTGGTGAAAGTTGGTGAAAACCGGCCTTTCCGCTTTCGGGCGTCGATCACGACAAAACGGACGTTCGTTCAGGCGGGAGGGCATGGGGTGTGGACGGGTCGTCCCCTCGAATTGTGAGCAGACTTGTGATGCGCCCTTTTGACACTTTGAAACCGACACGAACCCGTGCGTCAACGGGGATCACAACCGTCCGGTTGTGACACCAAGGTATATTAAGAAGCGGACGTGTCAGCACACCCTTGGGGGTTTATGAACGCAGCCGCTTGCTCAATTATGCTCGACGGTCCGTATGTCGGTTATCAATCTGGATTTGAACCAATTCCCACTTGGGTGTTGATGGTTCCGCCGATACGATGATGCCGCTTAGGGGGGGCGGCATGATCAAACTCACAAACGCGCGTGTTGATGGTTTTCGTCTGCTGGACAATATCGAGATCGCCGTGGAAGCTGGCGCGACGGTTGTTGTCGGGCGCAACAATAGCGGCAAGACCTCGCTCACAGAGGTGTTTGATCGTTTCCTCGGCGAGCAGGCCGGCAAGTTCCGTCTTGAAGATTTCGCTGCTGTCGTCAGGCCGAGGTTTTTTTCGGCGAAAGGGCTGAGAGACGGTGGGGACGTCGCCCCAGAAGCCGTACTCGCGGAGTTGCCCGTCATCGCGCTGACGCTGACCTTCACCTACAATCCAGCCGACGACGATCTCGGCGCGCTGTCGCCGTTCGTCATCGATCTCGATCCAGATTGCAACACAGCCATCGCTCGGATCGAATATTCGCCTGTGCTCAACACCGTCCCGATGTTGCTTGATCTGCCCGAACTGGAAGAGGGGGCTAACCTGAACGAGAGCCTCTTCCGACATCTACGTGATGCTATTCCCAAGACTTACGCCATCCGCTGCTTTGCGATCGATCCCACCGACGACACCAACCGGCGCGCGTTTGATAAAACCACCGAGCTTTCGGCGTTGATCCATACTGGCTTCGTCAAGGCTCAACGGACGCTCGATCTCGGCAAGCGTGGCGACACTGACGTGATCGGCAAGCTCCTGAACAAGCTGTTTAAGACCGCCAACACCCTGACCGCATCAGTCGATGATCAGGAAATCGCCCAAGGGCTTAAGGCATCCGTGGCCGATCTCGAACAGGCGATGCAGGGGGATTTTGACGAGCGGTTGAAAGCCTTGCTGCCCGCGCTTAACACCTTCGGCTTCCCCAGTATCAACGATACCGAGTTGCGGCCGCACACGACAATCGATGTCGAGAGCCTTCTCACCGACAACACCCGCATCCTTTATACCGGAGCCGACGGCGTTCACCTGCCCGAGGGATACAACGGGCTCGGCACACGCAACCTTATCTATATTCTGCTGCAGCTGGAGGCTCTGCACAAAGCCTATCGTAGCTCCGCGATGCGGCCCGCGACTCATCTCATATTTATCGAGGAACCCGAGGCGCACCTCCACCCGCAAATGCAGGAGGTGTTTATCAGCCAGCTCAATGCGGCCGTCGCCACCCTTTCACAGAAATATCCCGGCGAACCAGCCTGGCAGGTGCAGTTTATCGTCTCTACTCATTCCTCACACCTCGCCAATGCGGCCCAGTTCGACGCGATCCGCTACTTTCTGAACGAACCCACAGCGCAGGCCGGCGTCCGCCGCACCAAGGTGAAGGATTTCCGTCGCGGCGCCGAGGCAATCAGCCCCGAGGACCGCCGCTTTCTTCAACAGTATATGACGCTCACGAAGTGCGATTTATACTTCGCGGATAAGGCCATCCTCGTGGAAGGAGCCACCGAACGTATTTTGATGCCGCGCATTTCTAAGATTGTGGACGCTGATCTACCCGCAGACAGCAAGCTCAGCCGTCAGTATATCACCACCGTCGAGGCCGGTGGCGCGCATGCGCAGGTTTTCTATCCACTTCTCGAATTTTTGGAGCTGAAGACGCTCGTCATCTCCGATCTGGACGCCGTACGCCTTTTGGATTCTAAATGGCGCAAGTGCCCTTGCGCAGACGGTGAGCGCACGTCGAACTCGGCGCTCAGGGCATGGTTCGACGAGCCTCACATTTCAGTCCAAGACCTGATGGCGAAGACCACCGCCGACAAGACGAAGGGCTTTTGCCGCATCGCCTATCAAATGCCGGAAGATGGATCGGCTCATTGCGCGAGAAGCTATGAAGACGCGCTTATTCTCGCCAATCTCGCGGACTTCGAGATTGCCGATGATGCCGAGGCAGCCAAGAATGCGTGGGAGACCGCGCAGGATTTCAAGAAGTCCGAGGAGGCGATCAAATTCGCCGTGCGCGAGGAGAATTGGAATGTGCCCCGGTATATCCGCGAGGGGCTGATCTGGCTGTCCGAACCGCCGCCACCGCCCGACGCTCCCCCGCCCATAGTTCCCGATGTCGAGCCGGAGCAGCCAGCAGCATGACGATCCAGCCTCCATCGCCTGCGATTGTTGCGGCCCAGCAAGCACAAGAAAAACTCGAGGCATGTCTAGAGGCGGAAGCGAACTTCCGTCTGGAAGCTGGCGCAGGCGCGGGGAAAACCTATTCGCTGGTCGCGGCACTCCGGAAGCTGATTGCCGAGCGGGGTACCGCTTTGATGAATGCCGGGCAGCGAGTAGCGTGCATCACCTATACCGAGGTGGCTCGCAACGAAATCGCTCAAGAAATTGAGCAGCATCCCGCCATTCTTGTGAATACCATCCACGGGTTCGGGTGGTCCTTCATCGCACCGTTTCAGAAGCAGCTTCGGGATCTCGTCGCCGCTCAGGAGAACCGTCAGGAAGCGATCGAGGCCGCCGGGGGAATCCACAACCAAACGGTCGAATACAATCTCGGCTTTTTTGGCATCGATGATAAGCGGATCACGCTCCATCACGACGATATCCCGAAATATCTCGCCGCGCTGCTTGCAAATCCGAAGTTTCAAAAAATTTTCAGCAGCCTGCACCCTGTGCTGTTTATCGACGAATATCAGGACACTGACCCGCTCGTCATGAGCGCGCTCTCGGACCAGTTTTTTGCGACCGGCATGGGACCGATCATCGGCCTCTTCGGGGATCACTGGCAGACGATCTATCGCAAGGACTATCAACTCGCCGAATTTCCCAACGTCGAGCCGATCGACAAGGGTTCCAATTTCCGTTCCGTCCCGGATATCGTGAACGTGCTGAACAAGCTTCGCCCGGAACTGGTGCAACATGTAGATGACGAAACCGCGCAGGGCGAGGCCCGGTTCTTTCACTGCAATGCCTACACGGGCGAACGAGTGGACTCACGAAACGGAAAGGCAGAGCTGCCCGCTGAGCTATCCGTGAGCTTCATCGACAGTCTCAAGGCGCAGTTGGAAGCCGAGGGGTGGGACCTGGCTCCCGCAAAAACCAAAATTCTAATGCTTACTCATAACGCCATCGCGGCTGAGCGCGGCTATCCGAACCTCGCCAATATCTTCGAGCACAAGGAGGCCTTTTCCAAGAAGGAAGACGCGACCATCTCCTTCCTTGCCGACACCGTTGAGCCGATCTGCCTAGCCTATATCGCCGGTAATTATGGTGAAATGTTCCAGTTTATGGGCGGCCTCCCCACGATCCGAAAATCTGCCGACAAGGCGGAGTGGCGAGCGCAGATGGATCAACTTATTGCGCTTCGTGCTGATGGCACAATCGGCGAGGTGATCGATCTCCTAAAAAACACCCTACGCCCGCGCCTCACGGATCGGGTAGCCAAACGCGAAGCTGAGATCGTCGGGCTTGGCCCCGATGAAACGCCAGACGAATCCAAATCCCTCAAGCGTCATCGCAAGCTTAAGAACGTGGCGTACCGCGAGCTGGTCGCGCTCGTGGAATTCATCAACGGCTTCACACCGTTCGCGACGCAGCACAGCGTGAAGGGCGCGGAGTTCGAAAATGTACTCGTCATCCTTAGCGCCGGGTGGAACCACTACAATTGGCCGAAATTCCTCGAAAGCCTTCAGGCGGGGAACATCCCCGCGAAGGAGCAGGCGAGCTTCGCGCGATGGCGGAACCTCTTCTATGTCGCCATTTCGCGACCGAAGAAGCGGCTTGCCGTTCTAGCAACTCAAACGCTCGGACCACAGGCGCTTGCGGCCGCCGCACACCTGTTCGGCGCTGAGAATATCCTATCGCTACCGGTGCCTCAAGGGCAAGTCGCTGAGCGAATTAGAAAGGGCGAATAGATGATCCGCAACATGAATGAGCGATGCAACGCTGACGGAACTTTGACGGAATGGCACTAAGATTCGAGGACCGTTTGGGCCGGGGCGTGGTCCTCGAATACGAGCCCGAGAACTGGGACGCCCGATGGGTTTGGGCGAAGCTGCGGACTGAGGGACGAGTCAGGATCGCCAAAGTCTTTCACTTCGAACGCACCGATCTCCTTGGCGAATTGCCTAGCGACGACGACTTCGAGAACATCGACGGCTTCGTGTAGGCGCTCGGCGCATCACGCCAGCGCAGCCCGTTCTTGTTGACGAACACGATGCCGCTCAGCACCCGCCGGTCGTCCACCCTCGGCTTGCCGTGGCTCTTGGGAAAGAACGGCTGCAGGCGCTCCATCTGCTCGTCCGTCAGCCGAAACAGGTCGCTCATCCCGGTCTCCTTGCGGAAGCCTGAATCAGATCGCGACGCTCACATCAATGGGTCCTGACCCTAGGGAGCGTGGTGGGGAGAAGGTTCTTGGGGACCTGATTGCAGATCTAAACCAAGTGCCAGACGAGGCCCGCAAACCCATCCGGGCGGCTTTGAAAGAACTCGGTCTGAACTAAAATCGACGGTGTTCAACTTTCCGAGTATGCTTGCTCGGCATGATCGTTGGTACTTAACGAGTAGGCTTAGTAGCCGATTGCGCCCGGCACTCCCGCCGCAGGCGGCGCGTCTTCGCCAAACGTCGCGATCGTGAGCTCGTCGCCCTCCTCATCATCCATGACAAGCGACCAGCGCGAAAAGCTGAGCCAATCGGTTCCAAGGCGTGCGCTCACCGTACGCCCGGTATTGATGTTGATCACCGCCCAACCGCGGATCGGGTCAGTCGGCGCGCAGATGAACGCCTCGTCGCCTCGGACGAGAAAGAGGCCACGGCGCAAGGTGGTGTCGAACGCGCTGCGATCGAGCGAGGTTGGATCGACGCGGACGTGAACGTCATCGAGCGCCACCAAGGCCGTCTGGTAGGGAAGTTCATGAAGTCCGATGTCCGGCCGGCCGCCGGTGGTCATGAACAACGCCTTCTGTCGAAAGCCGTCGTCAAGCGGCTCATCGGTCTGAACGCACTGAAACAGCCAGTTGTTACCCTGGTAGGCCGGTGCCATGTAAAAACGCCCTACCTCGATCGTGTGATGCGGCACGACGCCGACAAGACCTCTGATCATTGGCCGTTACCCGGCAATGCCGGCTGTGAGGCGCCAACGCGATCAACCGCCTTGGCGACGGTCTGCTCGACGCTGGGGCGCGCCGCAAGAATGAGCACCAAGGCAGCGATTGCGAGGGTCAGGACCCATGCCAGCAGATTGGTCAACAGCGCCGAGCCGAACCCGGTTCGCTCCGTCACATGCGATTTGACTTGGCCTGTGGCGTTCTCGATCGCGCTTAACACCGCAGATTGCTGAATATCCGGCGTCGCAGCGTCTAGCGCTCGATCAACGATCCCAGTCAGAAGCTGCTCGGCTGCCGCCCTGTAGGTCTTGACGGTGGTTGCTGACGGATTGCGCGCATCGCCAGCAACAACTGCGCCAGACGCTGCCTCTTCCCTAACGGCCTGCTTGAACAAGGCGTAAGCGACCAAGCCAACGACATCTTCCTCGTTGCCATCCCCCGCAACGAAGTTCTCGAAGGCGCGGCTATACCCTCGTTCCGCGGGTGCCGCAGGCGGAGGCGCGTGATCCGTCAGCGCTCTTTGTCCGGGGTACGATTTAGAGCGCGGTCCATAATGTCCTTGCGGACCGTGCTGATTCGTTCGCCATTTGGGAGGCCGAACGAGCCGTGCGCGGACCGACTCATGCTCTTGGTGGATAGGAATTGACCGCTGCTCACCGAGCGGAAAGCACCCGACCCTTTCGATACGCCTTTGGACTTCTTGAACGCCATAGGCTGGAACATAGCTACTACTCGACAGACCAACAATGCCCATGTGAAGCGACGAGCGATGCTCCCGGCACAAGGCGCAGCCCGATTGAGTCGTGGAACCGCTTTTGAGCGATACCTGCCACTGCATCGGCCTTGTCGTTATCGGCCGCGCGTCGTCGCCCTCATTCTGCCGGCGGGTATTAGCCGGGATCGAGGCCACTGTAGCTGATCGTCTCGCGACGCCTTTGCCGGCATCGTCGGTCGGTCCGCCCGCGTCGCGCAGATCGCTATCTAGGATCGTCCGGCCTTTCGCGCCTGCGCCGGTCCGCCGGTACGTAAGGCTGTGAAAGGCGTATGAGGCGCTCTCAGAACGATGGTGAAGCGGGAAAAATCCGCAGGTCCGCTAGCGGGCTGGCGGCTGCATAAGCTCTATCGTGATATGATCGGGACCTGAAATGTTGGCCGCGATTACGGCTTCGGCACGCTGGCAGGAACTGGCGGTGCGGCTCGAATCCGCCAGCCCGGCGGAGTGCAGAGCGTGAAGCTGCCCAACACGGGCTTGGGTCTCTCGTACCCGCGCTTCGTGTTCGATCCGCCGTCCGGGTCACGCGGCCCGACTTACCTGCAACCAGACCATTCACGGCAGTAGATGCAAGCTCAACTTACAGGAACACGCAGCTGAACGAGCGTCCGAAGTTGGGAAGCCTAAAGGGCGGGCTGAACGTCGTATTGTGGGTCATCTTGATTGTTGCGGCGACGAACGCCAGCTGAGCGCCCCATTCGATGCAAATGCCGTAAGGCCGTAACGCCGAGCTGCTGGCAACGGCCTATGTCAGAGGGCAATTCCCGCCGAAGGAGCAGCATGGAGCCGTTCGATGTCCTGGCGCGGCGGTGCGCCAAACAGGCGGCGATAGTCGCGGCTGAACTGCGACGGGCTTTCATAGCCGACCGCGAAGCCCGCCGTGCCCGCGGTAGCGCCGCCGACCAGCATCAGCCGTCGCGCTTCCTGCAGGCGCAACTGCTTTTGATATTCGAGCGGCGTCATGCGCGTGATCGCCTTGAAATGCGCATGGAGCGAGGAGGGGCTCATGCCCGCCTCGGCGGCGACCTCGTCGATGCGGATCGGGGCGTCGAACCGGCGGCGGATCGTGGCGATGGCGCGGCTGATCTGGTTGAGGTGACTGCCTGCTGTCACGAGGTGGCGAAGCATCGGTCCGTGCGGCCCGGTAAGCAGGCGGTAGAGGATCTCCCGCTCGATCAGTGGCGCCAGGACGCGGATCGTGTCCGGTCGGTCGAGCAGTCCGACCAGCCGACATGCGGCGTCGATCAAGTCGGGATCGCTGGGGTAGACGCCTAGGACCGGCAGGTTGGTCTGCGGCACAGCGCCGCCCTCCGCGACTATCAGATCGGACAGCATCGCGGGATCGAGGTCGATCTTGCAGCAGAGATACGGACGGTCGGGGCTGGCATCAATCACGTGGCCGACCAGCGGGAGGTCGACAGAGACCAGGAGATAATGCGCGGCGTCGTAGACGACGCTATGGTCGCCGATCGAGACACGCTTCGATCCCTGGGCGATCAGGCAAAGTGACGCTTCATAGACGGCCGGCGTCGGGGTACTCGGTTGATCGGCTCGAATCAGCGACACATGCGGTATCGCGGTCGTGCAAATGCCTGATACGGTGACATGGCGATCGATGGCGGCGGCAAGCTCGGTGATCCGTTCCATACCGGACGTCATCCGTCAGCGCCTCGACATGCGCAAGCGACGAGCGCAGGTTCTGGAGGATCGTGCAAAGCCTTTGGATGATCACGCTACCACTGGCCGACGTGGCGGCACCATCTTGCGGGCTGTCACATCAAGGCAAGGAAAGCATCATGACAGCCAGCATCGACAAGGTCGTCCTCATCACCGGCGCGTCGAGTGGGATTGGAGAGGCGACGGCGCGCGAACTGGCGGCGGCCGGTGCGCGTCTCTTCATCGGCGCGCGTCGCGGGGAACGGTTGCGGGCGCTGGCCGAGGAACTGGGCGACACGGTGGCGTGGCGCACGCTCGACGTGACGGACGGCGCCGACTTCGACGCCTTCGTGGAGGCCGCCGAAGCGCGGTTCGGGCGGGTCGACGTGCTGGTCAACAATGCCGGCGTGATGCCGCTGTCGCCACTCGCCGCGCTGAAGCGGGATGAGTGGAAGCGGATGGTCGACGTCAACATCCACGGCGTCCTCAACGGCATCGCGGCGGTGTTGCCTCGGTTCGTAGCGCAGCGGGGCGGCCACATCGTCAACGTCGCCTCGGTCGCCGCGCACATGGTGATGCCCACCGCCGCGGTCTATTGCGGCACCAAACATGCGGTGCGCGCCATCACCGAGGGGTTGCGGCAGGAGCATGACGAGATCCGTTCGACGCTGATCTCGCCGGGCGTCGTCGCGACCGAACTGGGCCACGACATCACCGACCCGGCGGTGGTCACGGCGCTGACCGGATGGCGGAAGAAGTCGCTGACCCCGGATGCGATCGCGCGGGCGGTCCGCTACGCGCTCGAACAGCCTGAGGGTGTCGACATCAACGAGGTGATCGTCCGCCCGACCGCAGCGGACATGTGAGGGCGTCGGTGTGCCGGCCCTTGCGGCCGGCACGCCCCCGCTTTCCCTCAGGCCGTGGCGCCGCCATCGATGTTGAGTGTCGTGCCGGTGATGTAGCTGGCATCCGGTCCGGCGAGGAAGGCGACCGCGCCCGCGATCTCCTCGACCCTGCCGTAGCGGCCGAGTGGAATGGCTTGCAGCACCTGCCCCGCGAAGTCGCTGTCGGCAGGGTTCATGTCGGTGTCGATCGGCCCTGGCTGGACGGTGTTGACCAGGATGTTGCGGGGGGCGAGGTCCTTGGCCCAGCCGCGCGCCAGCGCCGCCACCGCCGCCTTGGTCGCGCTGTAGACGGTGGTCGCGGGGAAGGCCATCTCGCCCGAGATGCTGCCGATCAGGATGATCCGTCCGCCGTCGCGAAGATGCGGCAGCGCCGCGCGGGTGCCGACGTGCAGGCCCTTCACGTTGACGCCGAACTGGCGATCGTAGGTCTCGTCGGTGTCCTCGGTAACGGTCGAGAATTCGGCCACCCCGGCATTGTGGACCAAGATGTCGATCCCGCCCAGCGCAGTGGCGGCCTGTGCGACGCCGGTGCGCTGCGAAGCCGGATCGGCGGCATCGGCCTGGAAGGCGAAGGCGGTGCCGCCCGCGCTCTCGATCGCCGCCACGGTGGCGTCGGCCGCCGCCTTGTTGCCCGCATAGGTGATCGCCACGGTGGCGCCATCGGCCGCGAGCCGCTTGGCGATGGCCGAGCCGATGCCGCGCGATCCGCCGGTGACGAGTGCTGTCTTGCCCTGAATCGACATACATATTCTCCAAAAATGCTGGCCCGCGATCACGGCATCGTGCGCTGTCGGCAGACGGGGAAATAGGGGGACGCTTCTATAGTTCAATAATACCGAACTATTAAATTTACCGTTGTGCCCTATATTGGTCGCATGCCTCGCTTCACCCATCCCCGGCTGGAGGACGTTCCGCTCGATCTGGCGCTGCATGCGCTGGCCGATCCCAATCGGCTGGCCATGGTGGCGCGGCTCGCCGCGACCGAGCGGCTGCGCTGCACCGATGCCGCACCGTGCGAGTCGATCCCGAAGAGCACGCTGTCCAACCACCTGAAGCTGCTGCGCGCGGCCGGGCTGATCGAGACGACGCAGGCCGGGCGCGAGATGATCAACACGCTCCGCCGCTCCGAATTCGACCGGCGCTTTCCCGGCCTTCTCGACGCGGTGCTTGCCAACCGGCCGGCCTGATTACCGGCCGATCGCGTCGAGTTCGGCCACCGCATCGTCGGGCAGCGTCAGCGAGGCGGCGGCGAGGTTCTCGTGGAGGTGCGCGACCGAGGAGGTGCCGGGGATCAGCAGGATGTTGGGCGAGCGCTGGAGCAGCCAAGCGAGCGCTACCTGCATCGGTGTCGCATTCAGCCGCGTCGCCACGTCCGACAGCGCCGCCGACTGGAGCGGGCTGAACCCGCCGAGCGGGAAGAACGGGACATAGGCAACGCCCTCCGCCGCCAGCACGTCGATGAAGGTGTCGTCGTCGCGTTGGGCGAGGTTATACTGGTTCTGGACGCAGACGATCTCGGTGATGTCGCGGGCTTCCTCGAATTGCTTGGGCGTCACGTTGCTCAGGCCGATATGGCGTACCAGCCCCTGGCGCTGGAGATCGGCGATGGCCTTCAGCGGCGCGGCGAGCGATCCTTCCGCCGGGCCATGGACGTCGAACATCAGGCGCAGGTTGACGACGTCGAGCGTCTCAAGTCCGAGGTTGGTCAGATTGTCCTCGACGGCTCGGGCCAGTTCGTCCGGTTCGAACGCGGGCAGCCACGAGGCGTCGTCGCCACGCCGCGCGCCGATCTTGGTCACGATCAGCAGGTCGTCGGGGTAGGGGGACAGCGCCTCACGGATCAGGCGGTTGGTGACGTGCGGGCCGTAGAAGTCGCTGGTGTCGATGTGGTTCACGCCTGCCTCGACGGCGGCGCGCAGGACGGCGAGCGCGGCATCATGGTCGCGCGGCGGGCCGAATACGCCGGGGCCGGCGAGCTGCATCGCGCCATAGCCGAGCCGCTTCACGTCGCGTCCGGCGAAGGAATAGGTGCCCGCCTGATCGATCGTCATCGTCTTATCTCCTGTGCTGGGACCGAGATACGGCTTGCGGATCATCGCGATAAGCCGGAGTGATCCGCACGGGCTGTACGGAATATCGAACAATGAAGGCGGACCTTGCCGATCTCAACGCGTTCCTGGCGGTCGCACAGGCGCGGGGGTTTCGCGATGCGGCGCGCACCACCGGATCGAGTGCATCCACACTCAGCGAAGCGGTACGACGGCTGGAGGCGCGGCTAGGCGTCCGCCTGCTCCATCGCACCACGCGCAGCGTCGTGCCGACCGAGGCGGGGACGCGGCTGATCGAGCGGCTGGCACCAGCGCTGGGCGAGGTGGAGGCGGCGCTTGACGTCGTGAACCTGTTCCGCGACCGGCCGGCGGGCACGCTCAAGCTCAACGTACCGGTCAGCGCGGCACGGCTGGTGCTGCCGGCGATCCTGCCGGGTTTCCTCGCCGCCTATCCCGACATCCAAGTCGAGATCGTCGCCGAGGACATCCTCGTCGACATGGTCGCGTCGGGCTGCGATGCCGGCATCCGCTATGACGAACGGCTGGAGCAGGACATGATCGCGGTGCCGATCGGCCCCCGCATCCAGCGCTTCGCGACGGCGGCGGCGCCGGCCTATCTCGAGGCGCGTGGCCGGCCGGCGCACCCGCGCGATCTGCTCGACCACGCCTGCCTGCGCGGCCGCTTCACCAGCGGCGTGCTGACCAGCCCCTGGGAGTTCGAGTGCGACGGCGACATTGTCCGGATTGAGCCGCAAGGGCCGTTGATCGCCAGCGTGGCTGGCTCCGTGGATCTGTTGGTCGACGTCGCGGCGGCCGGCGGCGGCATCATCCACCTGTTCGAGGATTGGCTCGTGCCAGCGCTGGCGAGCGGCGCGCTCGAACCGGTGCTGCCCGACTGGTGGCAATCCTTCTCCGGCCCATTCCTCTATTATTCGGGCCGCCGTCTGGTGCCGCCGCCGCTGCGCGCGTTCCTCGACTTGATCCGCGGTTAGAGCATCGCGAGCGGCTCGGGACCGCGTGGGGGCGGAAAGAGGGTATCGAGGCGGTGCAACTCGGCTTCGGACAGGGTGAGGTCCAGGGCGGCGCGATTGTCCCGCACGTGGGCGATCGATCCCGCCTTGGGGATGGGCAAGACGCCATCCCGTGCCAGCAGCCAGGCGAGGGCGAGCTGCGCGGGCGTGATGTCGCGCTCCTCGGCCATGGCGGAAAGGTCGGGATGCGCCACCAGGCGACCCTGCTCGACCGGGCTATAGGCCATGACCGGCATGTGATGCTGCGCGAGCCACGGGATCAGATCATATTCCGGGCCTCGCCGGGTCAAATTGTAGAGGATCTGGTCGGTCTGGCAGCCTTCGACACCACTCGCGACGAGTTCCGCCATGTCGTCGGTGTCGAGATTGCTGACGCCCCAGCGCAGGATCTTGCCTGCCGCGACCAGCCGCTCCATCGCCTCGACCGTCTCGGCCAGCGGCACGCGCCCACGCCAATGCAGCAGGTACAGGTCGAGCCGGTCGGTCCCGAGCCGCGCGAGGCTCGCTTCGCAGGCGTGCTGGAGCCGGTCGCGTGAGGCATTCTGGGGATAGGCCTTGCTGACGAGGAACACGTCGTCGCGCACGCTCGCGATCGCCTCGCCGACGAGGCGCTCGGACTCGCCATCGGCATACATCTCGGCGGTGTCGATCAGGGTCAGGCCCAGCGACAACCCCTCGCGCAGCGCGGCGATCTCGTCCGATCGGCGAGCCGGGTCTTCCGCCATCATCCAGGTGCCTTGGCCGAGCGCGGAGACGGTCGTACCGTCGGGAAAGCGGATCGTCTTCATGCGGCGATCAACGTTCGACCCAGCGCATCGGCCCAAGTTCCGATTCGTGGCGCCGCGCGCGGCGGTTGCGGCGCAGCCAGGTCAGCCGACCGTGACCCCTTCCAGAAGGCGATGCGTCCGCGGATGTTCTCCGCTTCGGGCTTGGGATCGGGATAGTACCAGGCGGCGTCGGGATTGTCGGCGCCCGCGACGTGCAGGCTGTAATAATGCGCCGTTCCCTTCCAGGGGCAGATAGTCGTCGTGCCGCTCGGTCGCAAGAGCGCGGTGTCTACGCTCTGCTCGGGGAAATAATGGTTGCCTTCGACGATGACCGTATCTTCGCTATCGGCGATCCGTACGCCGTTCCATCGTGCTTCCACCATCATGCGTCTCCTGACGCCGAGGGACGTCGGTATTCGCTTCATGTCCGTCAAGATCATGCCTGGGGACATTCAACGAGGCGGTGTCAAAGCCGACCGATCCTGTTAACGGACCGTTATGCTGAAAACCCGCATGAAGCGCATCGCCGCCAGGACGGAACACGAGCTTCAGCGCCTCGCTGCCATCGAGGCGGCGGTGGCCGCGTTGGGCGATGAGGATCTGCTGGACTTCGCCGACATTTTCGCCGCGGGCGATCAGACGCCGCTGCGTGTCATGGCGGAGGATCAGATGCGTCGGCGCGGCCTCAGCCTGTGAGGAAAATGCCGTCCCGCTTCCGGCGTCTCGATGGGGCACTGGCGGACCTGCCGGTCGAAGAGCCGATGCTGCTCACCGAGCTCGACGGTTTCCTGACCGGGCTTATCATCTGTCCCGAACCGATCCCCGCGGATGAGTGGATGACGGTCATATGGGGCGTCGAGGTGGATGGCGTTCCACCCTTCGACGATCCCCTCGACGTGCAATGGTTCGTCAGGGCGGTCGCGGCGCGCCGCGACGAGATCGCGCGCGACCTGTCCCGCGGCAGACTGCAGCCGATCCTCGACGTCGACGAGCGGGATGGCGAGGTTCTGTGGGAATATTGGATCGACGGCTTTTCCGATGCGATCGCATTACGCCCGGACGCGTGGGACGCGGCGGCGGCTGATGCGGCATGGGCCGATCCATGGCACCGCCTGTTGGCGCTGATCGCGATCGCGCGTGATGAAAGCGAACTCGACAGCATCGAGGTCAACACCTTTCAGGACCGTGCGGTGGCCGAGCTGACGGATACGGTCCAGCGCCTCTACGCGGCCCGTGCGCGGGTCGGCGAGACGAAGCCGATTGCCGTGGATGCGATTGCGGGGGCAAAGATCGGCCGTAACGATCCATGTCCTTGCGGATCGGGTAAAAAGCATAAGCATTGCTGCGCCTGAACTGACCCATCGACCAGGCGGTCTCATCTGATCCTCGTCGCACCGGATCGACCAAGCGCTGCCCGTCCACGATAGGGACGGGCAACACTGGCGCGCCACTAGACGAGGTGCTTGGTTATTTCGGGAAATGAATCCCGCACAGCTTGTTGCCGTCGGGGTCGCGAAAATAGGCGAGCTCGATCGTACCCATGGACGCGGTATGACGCGGGCCGGGCGGGGCTTCGATCGACGTGCCGCCATTGGCCACGGCCGTATCGTGAAGTTGCTTCACCTGTTCGGGCGAGTCACACGCAAAGGCGACCGTGCTGCCGTTAGCGACGGTCGCCGGTTCATCGTTGATCGGCTGGCTGACAATGAAGTTGGTCCCCTTGCCATTATTGTAGATGAGCCGGGTGTGGCCGCTGTCGGCGATATTCCGCGCCGGTTCGCCGACGCCGAGCGTGCCCAGTACCTCGTCGTAGAAGCGCTTCGATCGTTCAATGTCGTTCGATCCGACCATCGTGTGAAACAGCACGTCATTCTCTCCTATTCAGGGCATTTCTCAAACGGACACAGACCGCACCTGGTTCACGCGGTTGCTACGGGCGGTTATCGAGTTCTAGTACGCCGCTGCTGCGATCGGAATAGGCGGCGAGGAACGTTGGGCGGCGCTGCCACCGTCGCCAGAACGCATCGATATGTTCATAGCGTTCGTCGAGCGGCATCGCGTTCACCTCGAACTTGGAAAAGGCGATAGCAGTCGCCAGCGTGATGTCCGCAAAGGTTGGCTCCGCACCGCCGAGCAGCCAGTCGCGGCCATCGGCCAGATGCCGGTCGACCAGCGCGGTATGCGCCAGCGCTTCCTTGCGGCAATGCTCGCCCCATGCCGGGTTCGAGGTCAGTTCGAGCTTGGGGCCAAGTCCCTGGTGCAGGACATGGAACGCGGTGGTGATGCGGTAGAGGATATGCACCCAGATGCGGTTGTCCCACATGGCGTCGAGCCCTTGCTCTTCAGGCGTCTCGCCCATGATCCGGCGACCCGGAAACGCCTGGTCGAGATAGCGCACGACCGCGGCAGTTTCCGAAATGAAGCTGCCGTCGGCCAGTTCGAGCGTCGGGGTTTCACCCCACGGGTTCATCTTCAGATGCTTCCACTGCCGCTGCTCGCCCACCGGCGACATATTGTAGACCTGCTCGTCGAAGCGGTCGGCAATGCCCTTCTCGTGCAGGAAGATGCGCAGGCGCTGGGGATTGGGGAACGCCGAGGGGGAGGTGAACAGGCGGAGCTTCGTGGACGGCGGCGGCGGGAATTGCCACATCATAGTTTTGCCTACCAAGTGATCGGTAGGCAGGCAAGTGCGCGCTTGCGTGCTGGGCGTCAAGGTCTATCTACCACTTGGTCGGGTCGGCGAGACGGGTGGAGCAATGGCGGTTTCAACATCCAGGGACGCGGTGCTGGCCGCCGCACGGCGGACCGCGATGGCGCATGGCTATAACGGCCTCAACTTCCGTGACATCGCGGCTGAAGTCGGGATCAAGGCGCCCAGCATCCATCATCACTTCGCGACGAAGGCCGATCTCGGTGCGGCGGTGGCGCGGCGCTATTGGGAGGACACGGTGGCGCAACTGGCGGCGATCGAGGACGAAGCGCCCGAGCCGCTTGCCGCTCTGCGCCGCTATCCGGAGATTTTCCGGGCTTCGCTGTCGAACGACAACCGCATCTGCCTGTCGAGCTTCATGGCGGCCGAATATGACGATCTTCCCGAGCCTGTGAAAACCGAGGTTCAGTGCTTTGCCGACGTCAACGTCGCCTGGCTGGGTAAGCTGCTGATCGACGCCAAGGTTGTCGAACCGGCCGAAAGCGAAGTCCGGGCACGCGCCATCTATGCAGCGGTGGCGGGCGCGCAACTCTTCGCAAGGGGGCGATCGGACATCGCGCTCTTCGACACGATGATCGCCAGCTACCGCGCGGTGGGGCTGTTGCCGGCATAGGTGCCGGGACGAACCGCTAAACTTAAAACCGCGCTTCGGTCCGCGTACCTCGCTGTTTCGGCCAGGAAGGACCAGCCATCGACGGACAAGCGTTCCTGCATGCATCACTGCGCCGACACGTCTCTTGCTAGCGCCCAATACCGTCCAAATCGCAATTGAAAATTGTGCCAATGCACTGTAGCAATGGGCTGTGCAGGCGGTACCTGCGCGCTGGTGGAATCAAGTACTTAGCTCGCAGATGCGTCGGGATGGGAATCCTGCCGCCCCAGCCAATTTCTCGCTAAGTGATTGATCGAACTGGCTAACCCCGGTCCGGATGCCCCAGTATGTACAGTCGACTGTGCCAATGGG
>Ga0302349_1000390_pt1 | contig 55364 bp, 47 predicted proteins | sample PhyAR1_FD_202176 | JGI IMG/M metagenome (GOLD analysis project Ga0302349, IMG submission 202176) | Leaf surface microbial communities from alfalfa plants in UC Gill Tract Community Farm, Albany, California, United States - DLSL A.R1... | ecosystem: Host-associated > Plants > Phyllosphere >... | reverse complement strand
CCAGACTGGTGTAAAGGCGGTTGGCAATACGTTGTGCTAGTTCCGGGGTGGCGTTACCAGCAAATAGCTTCATATCAGGCACGAGAAGAACCTCAGGCTTTGCGTCCAGAGAATGAACGGCACGACAGTAACCGGCGAATACGGTCATGGGCGTTCACACGGGTGTGTTGATGCGAAACGTGCAGTGTCTGGAACGGGGTGACACTGTCACGCATTCGCTAATCGCCTCGCAGGGCACGCTGTAGCGGCGAAACATTTACGCCTCGGGCTACAAATCCGCGCACCCCATTCGGGGCAAGTTCCAGCACCTGACGAGCAGCAGACTCGGTGTCAAATTCAGCAAACACACAAGCGCCAGTGCCAGTCAGGCGCGACGGCGCGTATTCTAGCAGCCAGGAAACAAGCTCTTCAACCTCGCGAAAACGTTTTCTTACCACTGCTTCACAATCATTAGCGAAGGGTGAGGATAAAAGCGTCGCTAAACTGCGCACCGGCGTGTCTCGCGTCAGCGCGGGGTCGTTGAAGACTGCCGGGGTGCTGATACTCACGCCGGGATGGGCGACAAGATACCACTTTTCTTCCGGCTCTGCGGGCTGAAGTTGTTCACCGACACCCTGAGCAAAGGCGGCGAAGCCTTTTACGAACACCGGAACGTCGGCACCGAGCTGCACGCCAATGGCCGCCAGCTCATCCGGCGTCAGGCCGGTTTGCCACAGATGATTGAGCGCCACCAGCACGGTTGCCGCGTTGGATGAGCCGCCGCCGAGACCACCACCCATCGGCAAACGCTTCTCAATGGCAATCTGCGCGCCAGCCTGGGCGGGCAGCGTCTGCTTCGCCTGTGCCGCCTGTTTTAAGCGTTCGGCCGCCCGGACGATCAGGTTATCCGCCTCGGCCACGCCTGCGACCGGCGTCAGCAGCTGGATGCGATCGCTCTGATCGACCGTAATCTGCAACCTGTCGCCATAATCGAGAAACTGAAACAGCGTCTGCAGGTTGTGATAGCCGTCGGGACGACGGCCGGTGATGTAGAGAAAAAGGTTCAGTTTTGCCGGTGATGGCCAGTAGGTGATCATTGAACGGTCCAGCTGTCCATACGCAGTTTAATCCGCTGATCGCCTTCTTTCAGCTCCAGACTGGCGGGCAGCGGCGGCGTCACTTTGCTGTCGTAACCGGCAATCGACACCTGCCAGCTCTGGCCATCACGGCTGTAGTTCAGGCTGCGCAGCTGGTAGTTCTCATTAAGCTGATAGTCGGTGGCTTCGCCTGGCAGACCCATCATCCACTGACGCAGGTTAGCCAGCGGAATGTTCATCCCGGTCAGCTGCGAAATCATCTTCTGCGCGTCGTTGCTGACGTAGCGTTTGCCTTTGTTGTCAACGATCTGCACCACTGTACCCTGGGCATCCAGCTGCAACTCGGTGCTGCCGAGCGGATTGGTCAGCAACAGGCGATAACGATCGGGCGCGGTCTGCTGCCAGTTAAAGCGTGCGTAGACTTTTTGCTTGTCAGAAAGGTAAGCAAAAGCGCCGCGCGTCTGATAATGCGTGACTTTCGATACTGCCTGCTGATGCTGTTGCCACTGTGGCGCAGTTACGCTGGGGCCCGGACCTTGCGGTTTGTTCACGCTACAGGCAGCCAGCAATACGCTGGCAAGGGGCAAAATGCGCAACAGAGTGCGTGGTGAATAAAGCATCAAGTGGTCATCTCCTCAGACACGTTTATAATTCGTAACGGATAACGCTAACCATCCGTATTTAAGCCGTCAATGCTGTTATGCAGCAAATTGAGCACGATCAGGTTAATCTTATTACAGTCATAGGCTTTGTATGGCTTTTCTTGATCTGTCGCATCTTGTAGAATGCGCCTCACAAAACCCTGACATTATTGGGACATCCCAACCGAAACCACCATGACGCTGCTCGCTCTCGGAATCAATCACAAAACTGCCCCCATTGCTCTGCGCGAACGTGTCTCGTTCGGGCCGGAGACGCTTGAGCAGGCGCTGAACAGCCTGTTATCACAGCCAATGGTGCAGAGCGGCGTGGTGCTGTCGACCTGTAACCGGACCGAACTCTACCTCAGTGTAGAGCAGCAGGCTGATTTGCAGGCGCGTCTGGTACGCTGGTTATGCGACTATCATCAGCTCGATGAAGAAGACGTACGCAACAGCCTTTACTGGCATCAGGATAACGAGGCGGTCAGCCACCTGATGCGTGTCGCCAGCGGGCTCGATTCGCTGGTGCTGGGTGAACCGCAGATTCTCGGCCAGGTGAAGAAAGCCTTTGCCGACTCCTCGCGCGGCCAGGCGCTGAGCAGCGAACTGGAACGCATGTTCCAGAAAACCTTCTCTGTCGCCAAGCGGGTGCGGACCGAAACTGATATCGGTGCCAATGCCGTCTCGGTGGCGTTTGCCGCCTGTACCCTGGCGCGTCAGATTTTTGAATCGCTCTCTTCCGTCAACGTGCTGCTGGTCGGTGCCGGTGAAACCATTGAGCTGGTGGCGCGCCATCTGCGCGAGCATCAGGTCAAAAAACTCATCATCGCTAACCGCACTCGCGAGCGGGCGGAAACCCTGGCGAACGAAGTCGGGGCCGATGTCATCAGCCTGGCGGAGATTGATGCCCGCCTGGCCGAAGCTGACATTATCATCTCTTCCACCGCCAGTCCGTTGCCGATTATTGGCAAAGGCATGATGGAGCGCGCGCTGAAGGCACGTCGTAATAAGCCGATGCTGCTGGTGGATATCGCCGTTCCGCGCGATGTCGAGCCGGAAGTGGGCAAGCTGCCGAATGCCTATCTCTATAGCGTCGATGACCTGCAGGCGATTATCGAGCAGAATCTGGCGCAGCGCAAAGCCGCGGCAGTGCAGGCCGAGAGCATCGTGGTGCAGGAGAGCGGCGAATTTATGGCGTGGCTGCGTTCTCAGGGCGCGGTCAACACCATTCGTGAATACCGCTCTCAGGCGGACGAGATCCGTGCTGAGCTGGAAGGCCGCGCGCTGCAGGCGCTGCAACAGGGTGCCGACCCACAAAAAGTGATGCAGGAACTGGCACACAAGCTGACCAACCGTTTAATTCACGCACCAACCAAATCGCTTCAGCAGGCCGCCCGCGACGGCGATAATGAACGCCTGCAGATTTTACGCGACAGCCTGGGTCTCGAGTAGGCACCAGGCTGCTGCCACCTGTTACGGGAATCCCACATTTAAATGAAAACCTCTATAGTTGCCAAACTGGAAGCCCTGCAGGAGCGCCACGAAGAAGTGGAAGCGATGCTGGGCGATGCTGGCGTGATCGCCGATCAGGAGCGTTTCCGTGCGCTGTCACGCGAATATGCCCAGCTGACCGATGTGACCCGTTGCTTCCGCGACTGGCAGCAGGTGCAGGAAGATATCGAAACCGCGCAGCAGATGCTCGACGATCCTGAAATGCGCGACATGGCGCAGGAAGAGCTGCAGGCGGCGCGTGAGCAGAGTGAAGTGCTGGAGCAGCAGTTGCAGGTGCTGTTGCTGCCGAAAGATCCCGATGATGAACGCGCCTGCTTCATTGAAGTGCGCGCCGGGACCGGCGGTGATGAAGCGGCGATTTTCGCCGGTGATCTGTTCCGCATGTACAGCCGCTATGCTGAAGCGCGCCGCTGGCGGGTAGAGATCGTCAGCGCCAACGAAGGCGAACATGGCGGTTACAAAGAGGTGATCGCCAGGGTCACGGGCGACGGTGCCTATGGTCGCCTGAAGTTTGAATCGGGCGGACACCGGGTTCAGCGCGTGCCTGAAACCGAATCACAGGGCCGAATCCATACCTCCGCCTGCACCGTGGCGGTGATGCCGGAAATTCCTGAAGCGGAACTGCCGGAGATCAACGCCGGCGATCTGAAGATCGATACCTTCCGCTCATCGGGCGCCGGCGGTCAGCACGTTAACACCACCGACTCAGCCATCCGTATTACTCACCTGCCGACCGGCATTGTGGTGGAGTGTCAGGACGAACGTTCGCAGCATAAAAACAAAGCCAAAGCGCTGGCGGTGCTGGGCGCGCGTATCCACGCCGCTGAAATGGCCCGTCGTCACGCCGCTGAAGCCAGCACCCGTCGTAACCTGCTGGGCAGCGGTGACCGCTCCGACCGTATCCGCACCTACAACTTCCCGCAGGGCCGCGTCACCGACCATCGCATCAACCTGACGCTTTACCGTCTGGATGAAACCATGGAAGGCAAAATCGACAGCCTGATTGAGCCGATCGTGCAGGAATATCAGGCGGATCAGCTGGCGGCGCTGGCTGGACAGGATTGATGGAGATTCGCCACTGGCTGAAACAGGCCGTTGCGACCTTGCGCGGCGGCGAGAGTCCAAAGCGCGATGCTGAAATTCTGCTAAGTTTTGTGACCGGTAAATCGCGCAGCTGGCTGATCGCTTTTGATGACACCGTGCTGAGTGAGGAGCAGCTGAGCCAGCTTGATGCCTTGCTGAGCCGTCGCGCACGCGGTGAACCGGTGGCGCATCTGGTTGGCGAACGTGAATTCTGGTCGCTGCCGCTGCGCGTCACGGACGCCACGCTGATCCCGCGACCGGACACTGAGCTGCTGGTTGAGCAGGCGCTGGCACATCTGCCCGCGTCTCCCGCCACCATTCTTGATCTGGGTACCGGCACCGGCGCGATTGCACTGGCGCTGGCCAGCGAACGGCCTGACTGCCAGGTCACCGGGGTGGATCGTATCGCCGAAGCGGTGGAACTGGCGCGCAGTAATGCGCAGCGGCTCAACCTTACCCATGCCCGTTTCCTGCTTAGCCACTGGTTTCAGCAGCTCGCCCCGCAGCGATTTGACCTTATCGTCAGCAATCCTCCCTATATTGATGCCTGCGATCACCACCTGGAACAGGGCGACGTGCGGTTTGAGCCGCGCAGCGCGCTGGTGGCGGCTGACGCCGGTCTGGCAGATTTACGCACGCTGATAGAGCAGTCGCCTGACTGGCTGCAACCCGGCGGCTGGCTGCTGCTGGAGCATGGCTGGCAGCAGGGCGATGCGGTGCGTGAACAGATGCGCCAGCAAGGCTATCGCGCGGTAGAAACCGTCAATGATTACGGTGGCAATCCTCGTGTCACCCTGGGACAATCTTCAACCTGAAAACGGACTGACAAGGACGCACCATGTACGCCTGGTACCCTCTGATCAAAAATGTTCACCTGTTAACGGTGGCGATCACCATTTTTATGTTTGTTCTGCGTTTTTACTGGCTGCGCAGCGGGTCAGCGATGCTGTCGCGGCGCTGGGTGCGCATTCTGCCTCACGCTAACGACACCCTGTTACTGTTGACCGGTGTCTCACTGGTGATGATTACGCACTTCTATCCCTTCACTCCGCAAGGAAGCTGGCTGACTGAGAAGCTATTAGGGGTTATTATCTACATCGCCTTAGGATTTGTGGCATTGAGCCGCCGACCACGCACTGACCGTACCCGCTGGATTGCGTTTCTGGTGGCGTTAATCGCACTGGTGCTGGTCATTAAGCTGGCGCTGAGCAAAATGCCGTTGTGGGGATAGCATGACCTCTACCGAACAATTAGATTTTAGCCAGACACCGTTATGTGAAGCGGTGATTGGCGCTACGCTTGCCATCCGCGCCGATTTCCCGGCCGTGTCGGTGGAAGCACAACTTGCGGCCCTGGTGGCCGAAGCGCGTGACTATGTCAGCCACGCCGAAGATGCGGATCTGCAACTCGAAAAATTGCTGGAGCTGTTCTATCGCCAGTGGGGTTTTGGCGGCGCCAGCGGGGTATATAACCTTTCTGATGCGCTCTGGATTGACAACGTACTGAAAACCCGGCAGGGCACCGCCGTCTCGCTGGGCGTTATTCTGCTGCATATTGCGGCTGAGCTGGAGTTGCCGCTGATGCCGGTGATCTTCCCAACCCAGCTGATACTGCGTGCCGACTGGATTGATGGCGAAAAATGGCTGATCAATCCGTTCAATGGCGAAACCCTGGATACCCATACGCTGGAAGTGTGGCTCAAGGGCAACATCAGTCCGACCGCGCGGCTGTATGATGACGATCTTGATGAAGCCAAAACCGTCACCGTGATGCGTAAAATGCTCGATACGCTGAAAGCCGCCCTGATGGAAGAGAAGCAGATGGAGCTGGCGCTGAACGTCAGCCAGGTGCTGTTACGTATCGATCCGGACGATCCCTATGAAATCCGCGATCGCGGTTTGATCTATGCGCAGCTGGAATGCGAACATATCGCGCTGAATGATTTAACGTACTTCGTTGAGCAGTGTCCTGAGGACCCGGTCAGCGAAATGATCAAAGTTCAGATTCACGCAATCGAACAAAAACAGGTCACGCTGCACTAAGCGTACCCACTGAAAAGGAAAGGGCATGACACAGAAAGTCGTGAGTATTGGTGACATCAGAGTAGCAAACGATCTGCCGTTTGTGCTGTTCGGCGGGATGAACGTGCTGGAGTCGCGCGACCTGGCAATGCGCATCTGCGAACACTATGTAAAAGTGACTGACAAACTCGGCATTCCTTACGTGTTCAAAGCGTCGTTTGATAAAGCTAACCGTTCATCTATTCACTCCTATCGCGGTCCGGGCCTGGAAGAAGGCATGAAGATTTTCCAGGAGCTGAAGCAGGCTTTCGGCGTGAAAATCATCACTGACGTCCATGAAGCATCGCAGGCGCAGCCGGTGGCCGATGTGGTTGACGTTATCCAGTTGCCCGCTTTCCTGGCGCGTCAGACGGACCTGGTGGAAGCGATGGCGAAAACCGGTGCGGTAATTAACGTTAAGAAGCCGCAGTTCGTCAGCCCTGGCCAGATGGGCAACATCGTGGATAAGTTTGCTGAAGGTGGTAACGAGCAGGTGATCCTGTGCGACCGCGGCAGCAACTTCGGTTATGACAATCTGGTGGTCGACATGCTTGGCTTCAACGTGATGAAGAAAGTGACCAAAAATAGCCCGGTGATTTTCGACGTGACTCATGCGCTGCAGACCCGCGACCCGTTTGGCGCCGCGTCTGGCGGACGTCGTGCGCAGGTGGCTGAACTGGCGCGTGCCGGTATGGCGGTGGGCATTGCCGGCCTGTTCATTGAAGCACATCCGGACCCGGATCACGCCTTGTGTGATGGTCCTTCTGCGCTGCCGCTGGACAAACTGGAGCCGTTCCTGATGCAGATGAAGGCGATTGACGATCTGGTCAAGAGCTTCCCGGATCTCGATACCAGCAAGTAAGTAACGGCCGCAACGAAAAAAAGAGCGAGAAATCGCTCTTTTTTTTCGTCTGCGAAAAGGGTTGTTACAGCATGATGGTGACCAGGTAACCGGCAAACAACGCCAGGTGCGCTGCACCGTTCAGCACGTTGGTGCGGCCGGTAGAGAAGGAGAGCTGACACAGGATCAGCGACGCCATCATAATGACCATCTGTGGCGGCTCCAGGCCAAAGATCAACTCCTGGCCGGTCAGAGTGGCAATGATAGTCACCGCCGGGACGGTTAACGAGATGGTGGCCAGCACGGAACCAAAGAACAGGTTCATGGCGCGCTGCACCTGGTTCATCAGCACCGCTTTGATCGCGCCCAGGCCTTCAGGCGAGAGGATCAGCAGCGCCACCAGGAAACCGGTGAACTGTGCCGGCGCATTCATTTCGGTCAGCAAACTTTCCAGCGTATTGGCATTCATTTTGGTCACGGCGATCACCGCAATCAGATGCACAATCAGCCAGACGGTATGCCAGATGCTGCTGTGGGCCGAGGGTTTGCCGTGATGCGGATCGCCATCGTCACTCTCATCTTCATGTTCATAGATAAACAGGCTTTGGTGAGTCCGGGTCTGGATCAGCAGGAAAACGCCATACATCGCCGCTGAAATTGCCGCGATCAGCAGCGCCTGCGCGGTGGAAAAGTTGCCGCCGGGCAGGGCGTTGGGAAAGACCAGCACCAGAATCGCCAGCGGGAAGATAGCGATCAGATATTGCTTCACGCCCGCCAGATTAACGTATTGCGTTGCAAACTTATTACCGCCAAGCAGCAGGGCAAAGCCTACCAGCCCACCGGTCACGATCATGACAATCGAGTAGAGCGTGTCACGCATCAGGCCAGGCGCGGCATCGCCGGTCGCCATCAGCGCCGAGATCAGACTCACCTCAAGGATTACCACCGATAAACTCAGAATCAGCGATCCGTAAGGCTCACCCAGCCGGTGTGCCAGCACGTCTGCGTGCCGCACTACGCTGAACGCGCTGCTAAGAATGGCAATCAGGGCCAGAATGTTGATACCGACGACGATCGGGAACGAGGTTTGTGCGCCAAAAAAGTAGAGTACACCCAGCGTAACGATGGGAAATATCAGCGAGAATTCCTTGTGACGTGTTTTTTCATGTGAAGGCATTCACCATCCTCTCTGGTTAATGATCATAAGGGCAGCGGCTGCTGCTGTTAAAATATAATCAGTTTTAGGGCAGGGCGCAGTTTATCTTTTCAGCTGACTCAACGGGGAAAATTTACTGCTTTTTACTTATTCTCAATAAATGAACGTAAGCCTCTTAACCAGATATTATCATCAATATTTCATTATTAATCAGTTAACAATAAAAATACGAAACCCATCCTTTCATCGTGATAGTCGGATAAAAAGTCTCAGATAACTGCATTTACAGTGCCGATAATCGATTTTTAATCTGAGCCTGGCATAAATCGGCATTTGTAATTTTCCGCTGCTGGGCCAGACTTAATATTACCCTGTAAAGCGAGGAGCAAACATGCCTTACGATAACCGAAACGATCTACCCGACAGCGTCAGACACGTACTGCCAGCCCATGCGCAGGATATCTATCAGCAGGCATTCAACAGCGCCTGGTCACAGTATAAAGACGCCGACGATCGTCGTGGTGATGAGTCCCGCGAAGAGGTGGCGCATAAAGTTGCCTGGTCGGCGGTAAAGAAAGAGTATGAAAAAGGGGATGATGATAAATGGCATCCTAAACGTTAACGCCGGCAGGTAGACGGATTTCAGCAAAGGGCCAGAAACATCTGGTCCTTTTTTGCCTCTGCGCTATCAGGTTTATCTGGTTTTTTTTATCCTGCGACCCACCTCACGCTTGAAACCCGTCCGGTAAATGGATTAATGTCAATTTTATGAACGAAACGCGAAGCCGTTTTGGTGATCATTACAGAGGAGCCATCTGGACAGGACGCCGTGATAGTCGAGGAGGTCGCATTGCTTACCCGGGAATTTCTTTTAAAAGCGGATTGTAAAACGTCGTTCGGTGATATCGAAGAGACGCTGCTCTGGAGTTGCGAGCAGCGCGCGGCGTCGCTGGCGGCTACGCTGGCCTGCCGTCCCGATCACAGCCCGGTTTGGATCTTTGGTTACGGCTCTCTGATGTGGAACCCGATCTTTGAAGCGGATGAGGTGGCTTCCGGCTGGCTGGAAGGCTGGCATCGCGCTTTCTGTTTGCGGCTGATTGCCGGACGCGGCACCGCCACGCATCCCGGCCGGATGCTGGCGCTGAAACAGGGCGGTCGCACCAGCGGTCTGGCGTTTCGCCTGCCGGAGGCGCGGCTGCATGAGGAGCTGGCGCTGCTGTGGAAACGCGAGATGATTACCGGCTGCTATCTGCCGACCTGGTGCGAACTGCAGCTGGATGATGGCCGCAGCGTGACGGCACTGACCTTTATTATGGACCCGCGTCACCCGCTGTATGAATCGGACTCCTGCCCGGAGGCGATCGCCCCACTGATTGCCGCTGCCAGTGGCCCGCTGGGTTCCAATGCCCAGTATCTGTTTTCGCTGGAAGAAGAGCTGACCCGACGCGGCATGGAAGAGGAGAGTCTGAGCCGGCTGGCCCATCAGGTACGGACGTTACAACAAAGCCATTGCCTGAAGCAGGCCTGACGCCGTAACCGTAACCCGTTTCCCCTGCCGCCCTCTGGCAGCAGGGGAAACGGTGAGCTGGCGGTTACGTTCCCGCCTTACCTCACCTCAGTTGGCCGGATTAATCAGCCAGGTGCCTGGCTTATCAATGGTCAGCGATTGTGTGTGGGTCACGCTGCCGTTATGCACTTCAATGCGATACTGTCCGGCCGCCAGATTCAGCGCGGCAAAGCCGCTGCTGCCCGGTTTAACTTCCACCTGCTGTCCGTTGAGCACCACGTTTTCACCGCTTTCCAGCTTGAGATAAACCGTCGCCAGCACTGCTGGCGCGTCGGTGGCCGGCGCTGCCGCTGCGGGCGCACCGGTGGCGGCAACCGGTGCATGGCTGACCGGTTCCGGTGTTGCAGCGTGACGATTCGCCAGCCAGACTGCAGCCACCACCGCCAGCAGCGCAACGGCCGCTGTGCCCAGCAATCCTGGCGACAGTCGGCGCACGGTGCGCGGCGTAACCGGCTCGGCGGCGGCGGCACCGTGATTCACCGCCATTACTACCGGGGCTGGCGTCTCGACCGGCTCCTCTTCCACGACGGCAGGACTTTCGCCCGGTATCGGGAAACTGTTAACCACGGCTTCAACATCACTGACCGGCAGATCAATCAGCGCCGCAAACGCATCGATAGTTTGCGGACGATCGCCCGGCTTCATCGCCAGCGCGCAGTCAATCGCATGCAGCAGCGGCAGCGAATACCCTTCTGGCTGACGTTCAACCAGCGGCTGATAGTTATCTTCAATGCAGCGCACCACGCTGACCGGCGGGGGATTACCGGTGATCAGGCTGTGCAGCACGGCACCGAGCGCGTAGATATCCGTCCACGGGCCCTGTTCAACCTCTCCCTCTTCGCTGTACTGCTCAATCGGGGCGAAACCGGGCTTCAGCATGATTTCGGTTTCATCGGAGAGATTGCCGATCTCTTTGCGCGCCGAGCCGAAATCCAGCAGCACCGGCAGCTGGTTTTCCTGAATCTGGATATTATCCAGCGAGATATCGCGATGCAGATAGCCCGCCTGATGAATGGTGCTGATGGCGCCCAGCAGCGGCGGCAGCAGACGACGAATCCAGGCTTCGGAAATCGACTCCGGGCTGGTGAGCTGCCACTCTTTCAGCGTCATGCCGCTGTAGTAAAGCGTGCCCATATAGGCGGTGCCGTTCTGCTCCCAGAAGCGCAATACGTGCAGCAGGCCGGGATGGTTAAAGCGGGCCAGCAGACGTGCTTCCTGGATAAAGCTGTTCAGCCCGGCGTTAAACAGTTTCTGGAAGCGCTCGCCGCGCAGTTCCAGGGTTAAATCCGCCGCACGCACCGCCAGCGAAACCGGCATGTACTCTTTGATGGCGATGGTGCGTTCCAGCTGGTGATCCCACGCGCGATAGACGATGCCGAAACCGCCGCCACCAATCACTTCCTTGATCTCAAACTCGTTAAAGCGGTATCCGTCCGGCAGGGCATTCGGAACCGTTTTCTGATTATCATTTGCCGACATAGTGAACTCTCTGAACACGGCCTGCTCGCCAGGCTGCGCGGTAATTAATTGATGTTACGCCAGGCACCAATGGCAGGATCAACCAGATCCGCGTGCAGGGTGTCGATGAGTAACACATTCACTTTTTGCTGTGGCATGAAATGCGGCGCCCATTGGCCGCGCAAAGTCTCAACCCGCGATTTCACAGCGTCAGCGTCCTGCTGCGCAGCATTCTTATCCATCTTAATCAACAAGGTTCCATTAAAGCGCCAGACATGTTGCTGGCTGTCAAACGGCAGCACCAGCCAGCTATCGGGCGCTTCGGCGCGGGTGACGATCATGCGCTGATTATTCGCCGCAATGACCTCCAGTTTGCTGTCCGGGATGGCCAGATTGGCGATCGGATAGCCCTGATAAAAGGTCACTGCCACCGGCGTCGTATGATCCGGCGTGGCCAGCGTCAGCTCACTTTTGCCCTCGACCCAGCCGTCGGGTGAGCACTGTTGCTTGCTGACATCCGGGATAAACATCGTCTGGGCATTCTCATCCCAGGCGGTGCGGAAATGGCAGCCGCTGGGCAGATCAAAATGTTGCAGCGGCGTGCTGTTGGCCGGACGTGACAGATCGAGCGGGGCGGCATTACTGGCGCTGGCGCTGGCCGTGGCGTCCGCCATCACAATCGGCCGCCAGTTCTGTAACTTGCTGGCGCTGCCGCTGGCGAGTACACCGCCCTCTTTGTCGGTCATCTGCCACGGCATAACATCCAGCAAGCCGCACTGGTTAGCCAGCAGGGTGCCGACGCGCGGTAAAAAGGTGGTCAGCACCGCCGAATCCTTACTTTTGCCAGAGACAATGCGCAGCGGCAAGGTCTCCTTGCACCAGTCGTCAGGCGCTTTGCTCACCACATTATCGATGTAGACCTCCAGCGCCAGGCTGGGCGAATAGACCACACGATAATTTTCGGCCTGGGCGTGAAAGGCGATCAGTAAGGTGGCGATGCCGGGCAACCACAGTTTCATAAGAATCCTTGGAATCAAAAACGAGGCGGCAGAAAGCGCGCCGAATCAGCCAGTGAATAGAGCAATGTCGCTTCTTCCGGCTCACCAATCCAGACCGCCAGTGCGCTGAGATTATCTTTTTTCACGTTACGGCTCACCGCCTGTTCCATCAGCGCCAGCCACTCTTCGCAGGCGTTAACCATACGCAGTGCCTGTTCCATTTCACCGGTGGTCAGGTTAAGCCAGAATCCATCGGTGCAGACCAGAAACGCGTCGCCATCTTCCAGCGCAATCTCCTGAGAAAAACTGACGGCACGCGGCGGTTCAGCGCCGAGCGCATTATAGAGTAAATTACTGTTAATGCCGGTATTTTCATAGCCCGCTTCTTTCAGTTGCTGGGCCAGACTGTGGTCCCGGGTCACCTCATGCAGCACCCCACGCCGGAAGTGGTAAACCCGGCTATCACCTGCGTGCGCCCACCATGCGCGCTGTTTCTGGCGGTCAATAAACAGCGCCGCAAGGGTGGTGCTCATGCGTGCAAATTTAGGATTCTTTCCCTGTGCCTCGTGCAGCGCAATCCGGCACTGTTCGATCGCCTGATGGGTAAACTCCGGGGTAAAGTGCTCGCAATGCTGTAGCTGGCTAATCAGGCAGTCACGCACCAGCTGCGCGGCCATCTCGCCGCCGGGGAGGCCGGCGACGCCGTCACAGACCACAAAACAGGCCCGGCGATCGTCCAGCTCGGCACCGGTGCGATCCTGATTATCATCGCGCAGACCTTGCTGGCAGCGGCTGGCAAAAACGATCTTCATGCTTCATCTACCCGCGTCTGGGAATCTTTGTACTGATTGACCTCCATGTCATAGGCATGCAGAAACGCTTCGCCAAACAGGGTATGGAAATCATCGTCAATTTCGCCGGCGGTACGCTGATAGTTGCGGGTAAAGTAATCCCACAGCGCCGCCTTTTTGAGGCTGGTGAAGGGTAGCTTAGGCAGCATGCCGTCGGCGCGGGCCTGCTCTTCCAGTCGGGCCGGATTAAACGACTGCAGCATGGCCGCAATGATGGCGCGGATACCGGCGATCATCCCCAGCTGATGCGCCTGCAGATCAACCAGCGCATCGCGTACCGCCTGCTCGGGCGGCATAAAGCCCGGCATCTGGCTCTGATACATCTGCATCAGCACGGTCTTACCGGAAGGCAGGATCTTAAAGGGGTTGTTGGCCTCGTTAAGGATCATCGTCATGTCCGCTTTCACCCCGCGCTTGAGGATGGAGCGCGACGACAGTAACGCCACCGTACCCTGCGAAAACAGGCTCAGCATCCGGCCGGTGATGCGCATCTGCTCTTCGTCGATGGGCGTCGCGTGCCCGTTGCTCAGCCCCATGCCGTCCAGCAGCGCGGCAATCAGCTTATCCTGATCCTGCGGCTGGGAGGCGAGCGCACGGCGCGGCTCGTTGGCCTGCGGTTCTATCGCCAGCCGTGCATCATTGTGGCGCTCGTGCCGCACCGGCGCGCTTTCATTCACCATCAGGCGATCCTCCACCTCATGATGTTCGTGAATGCCTAACGGATTCGCCGGGTGGTCGCTGTTACCGGCAAACAGCGCGAGAGGATCGCTCTGCTCGCGATGGCAGGCGGGATCGCGCACGTCCAGCGCATAGTCGCCGATGCGTAACGCATCGCCATGCTTCAGCAGCACCTGCATCCCGCGACCGAGCGTGATGCCGTTGTGCTCCACCGGCGTGACACTGCCCTGATTCGTCAGCCGGCATTCGCCGTCGTGCGACACATGAACCAGCGCCTGCAGACGCGAAATGGCGCGTGACTCATCTGGCAGTACCAGATCGTTGTCCTGACTGCGGCCAATGGTGCCTCCAGGCGGTTGAAACACGACGGTTTTAACCGGAACATCCGTAGTGCATTGCACAATGGTAAATTGCATGAGTTATCCCAGATTGAACGGCAAACGCAACCGGCCTTACTCAAACATCGGTGGGTAGAGGCCATTACGTCCCGGCTGTGCACCTGCCGCCGGGTTAAACAGTAACGAAAACAGTTGTGCGGTGAGGTTGCCGCTGTGCTTATGGGTCGCGTGGGCAAAACCATCACTGCGGTTACTCCACCAGTAGCTCATATGCTGCTGGGGATCGAAACGTTCAGCCACTTCACGCCAGCTCAGCGTGCAGGGCAAATCCTGAAACCCGATCACATCCATAATGTCCGAAGGCTGCTTGGCGGGCACCAGCAGCGGCGTCAGCGCCTGGATTTGCTGCTCAAGCTGCTCACCATTAAGCGGCGTCTGTACCGCACGCAGCAGCGTGGCACCCAGCTCCTGAAACCACTCTCCCGAGATAGTCAGCTGCGCCGGATGCCACTGGCTGAGCGGAAAGCTGTGCAGCGCCAGCAGCGGCCAGGCCCGTCCGACGCGGTCACAGGAGGGGAGTAAACAGCCCATCTGCACCTGTTGCCGGGTCGGGGTGATCGGCAAGACAAAATTCCATACCGGCGCGCGCAAAAAGTTCGCGGTCACCGCGTCGTCCTGCTGATGCCAGTGCAGTAATCCCTGCTGGAACCAGTGGTTCCACGGGGTGATCTGTTGCTCGCTCAGCCGATGGTGCAGAAAGTCGCCGGTAGACGGCAGCTTGCCATACCAGCCGGGGGCAGTATAAGCAGCCATATTCACCTCACCATTACTCGCTATGCAGGGTCAACCGCTGTGCAGAGCGCGAGGGCGTTACCGCCAGCACAGGGCCGGATTGCCCCGCAATTTTCAGATTTTCCGCAAGTTTCCGCATCATCAGCGCATTATCACGTGCATAGGGCGATGACTGAATCTGCTGATCCAGTAGCTGACTCAGGTGCCAGTCAAGCTGCTGAAGATCGCGGGTGCTGACCGTATCGGGCAGCGAACGCTGTAAGTTTTGCAGCAGCCAGGCACGCAGAAATTCACCATCGTAATTACGCGGTTGATAGAGCATCTGATAGGCGCGCAGGGCATTGCGGCTATACGCATTATCATCGCCTGGGTCATTACGCAGAATATTGGTGATCTGCTGGGCCACGCGCGGCAGCAGTAAAGACTTAAGCGCATTTTGATAAAGTGCCCAGGCCGCATCGCTGACCTGGGTTCCGCGATATAAGCCAATCCGCATAGTAAGCGGCGGATTATCGAGAGAAAAACGGTCTGAGAGCGGCAGTTTCACCAGGCTATTAAGAAAGGGTAGCAGATCAAAAATATTATCAGCAGGCTGATGAATCACCTGCTGGCTCTGCTCACGAATAGCCGGTACCCGCGCCTCAACCTGATCCAGATAGTGCTGGTTCTGGTAGTAACTGATGCCCCACAGGCTCGACATAATCAGCAGAGCGCCGGCCAGAACGCCATAGCCGATCCAGTGAAACAGCTGATTACGGTATTCCCAGCGTCGGTTGCTGCCAGCCAGTCCGCTCTCTTTAAAGATCAGATCGCTGAGCAAATCGCGGATAAAGAAGCTCTGTCCTTTGTTACCCGGAATCGGGCTATTGCGGTTAACGCTGTCCCATGCGGCGATCGAATGGTCACCCGCCGGGCGCAGCTGCAATTTTCGGCTCAGCTCGCCCATCACCCGGTCAAAAGGCAGGCCTTCCTGCGTACCGCTGGTGAAAAACAGGCCGCGCGGACTCCAGGCAACCGCATCCTGATGATCGGAAAAGACGATGTCGAGGTACTCATTCAGCAGCGGACGCAGCGAGGCAAACTCCTGAGGAAACAGGAAGCATTCAGCACGCTCATTGAGATCGCGCTCCTGCGTCATCTGGTCAGCCAGCTGCTGCTGTAGCTGCTGCTCCAGCCGCTGAAACTGCTGGCCGAAATGGCGATGCCAGTCACCTTTATGCGGCTTGCCGAGGTCCCAGTTAAAGGTGAAACCCCAGATAGCATCACGCTTCGCTTTGTCCACCGAGCCGAAATAACTCATAAAGCCTTTCAGCAGGTCGGTTTTGGTCACCATCACATAGACCGGGAAATGGATGCCGCTCTGCTGATGCAGTTCTGCCATGCGTTCACGCAGCGCGCTGGCCTGCGCAAAGCGCGCCTCAGCGGAGTCACTCAGCAGATCGGCGACGCTGATGGTCATGATCACACCGTTAATCGGCTGACGGGTGCGGTAACGTTTAAGCAGGTTGATAAAGCTGTGCCACTCGGCGGCGTCGCGCGCACGCTGGCTCTCCTGCAGGGCGTAGCGGCCCGCGGTATCAATCAGCACCGCACTGTCGGTAAACCACCAGTCGCAGTTCCGGGTGCCGCCCACGCCGCGAATCGCATTTTTACCCAGCGTGTCGGTCAGCGGGAAATTCAGACCGGCATTCAGCAGGGCGGTGGTTTTTCCGGCGCCCGGTGCGCCCATCACCAGATACCACGGCAGCTGATAAAGGTAGTTTGAATTGAACCGCGTCAGCAGACCGCCAGCGTGACGACGGCCAAACTGGGTCCGTTTGAGCTGCATTGCTGCATCGCTGAAGCGCTGGTTGAGCAGCTCCTCGGTGACCTGACGTTCAGCCGGATCGTCGCTGCCGGCGGCCTGCAGCTGGGTCAGTAACCGGCTGTTAAACCAGGCACGATAAAGCGAGGGGATCAGCTGGAACAGAACCCAAAGAAAATAGAGCGCAGCGACGGTGAGCTGACGCGGCAGGATCGGCTCCAGCGGGCGCGATTCGCCCCACGACCAGAGCGGCCCGAGCATCCAGACCAGACAGCTCAGCGCCGTGACGCCGATAAAACTCCATAACAATCGATGCGTCAGAAGCAGTCGAACGGAAGCGCGCATTATTGTGCTCCTTGATGATTACTGAGCGTTTCGGGCGCGGCAAACAGTGTGATTTCAACGCGGCGGTTGCGGGTTCGGTTTTCGCTGCTGTCATTCGGCAGCAGCGGGTCGCTGTCGCCGCGGCCTTCAGAGCGCACCGTATGGCCATCCGCCAGTTGGGACTGCAGCAACTGCGTGACCGCGCGGGCGCGGGCGAAAGAAAATTCGTAACTGGAGGCAAAACGGCTGTTGTCGACCGGATGATCGTCGGTAAACACCGACACCAGGATAGCGCCTTTCACATTTTTCATCGCCGTCGAGACACGAGCCAGCAGGGCGCGGCCCACCGGATTGATCACCGTGCCCTGTTCGGCGAACAGCTTATCCGCCGGGATAATTACTTTGCTGCCGAAGGCGCCGTCGCTGACTTCCAGCTGACCGGCGGCAATCACATCATTCAGACGCTGGCGCAGATCGAGCAGCGCCTGCGGTGAGGAGGGACGACGGCCAGCCGTAATCTGCGGCAATGGGGTCTGGTAGATGGCGCGCAGCAGCGGCTCGGCGGCATTACCCAGTCGCCAGTTGAGGCCGCTATAGATCAGGCAGCCAATCAGCGCCACCAGCATCGCGCAGGCCCACAGCGGCACCATCGGCCGCGCCAGCGTGCTGACCAGCGGATGCACCTCCACCAGCGGTGGCTGCGGCGTCTGACGCTGCGCGCGCGTTTCGTCAATCAGGCTTTTCAATCGCTTGCGGATGCCGTCGCACTGGGCGCGACCGTTTTCACTGCCGCGATAGCGGCCTTCATAGCCCAGCAGCAGACAGTAGTGCACCACCTCCAGCAGCCAGAGGTGCTGTTGCGGGCTTTGTGAAATGCGTGACAGCAGCTGAAAAAATTTCTCGCCGCCCCAGCTCTCATTGTGAAACGTCACCAGCATACCGTTGCCAGACCAGACGCCGCGCGTCCCCCACGGGGTTTGTGCCGCCGCTTCATCCAGCGCACTACAGACGCAGTAGCGTGCGCCGATAATCATCTCAAACGGCAAACCCGCCTGTTTACAACGCTGTTCGAACAGGCGGATCTCATCAATAAGCGACTGGCGTAAGCCCGCGGGGTCGTCATGGGTGGCTGACTGACGAATTTGCACCACCGCGTTCAGCAGTGGTGCTGCAGCCTGAAGTAATAGATTCTCATTGCCTGAGGGGATGACCTCACGCGCAGGGGATTCCACAGTCATTAATTCGTGATCTTCCAGCCAATGGCAAATCCCTGTACCCGCAGCCCAGGACGGTGCTGCGGGCAATATGCGCCGGATTTCATGTTTAGTCTAAGATCCAGGTCGCGGTATCGTTAGTGCGGCACGCTTTACTGGCACCGCCAACGGCGACACAGACCTGTTTCGTTTTGCGGGGACGGGGACGATCGCTAAGCACCGTTGCATCATAACGACTGCTTTCCACACCCGCTTTTAACGGGACGTAACCGATCATCGGGCCGTCAGCCTGGTCAGCAATCGCCAGCCAGTGATTTTCCACATTGCCTAATACTTCAAACGGTTTACTCGTTTCGAGATAGCGAACCACTTTGCCGCCATAATCGGGCGTGGTCATAACTGACGCACCGTATAGCGCCCGCCAGGTCTGGTTGACCGGCTCAAATTCAGTCGGCGGCGCCACGGCGTGCCGATGAACCAGTTTGACGCCATTAATTTCGCTGGTCACCAGCGTGTCATCAGTGACGGGCGGCGGCGGGGCCTTACAGCCTGCCAGGGTAAGGACCGCCAGCAGTGTTAACGCAAGACTCTTTTTCACCATGTTCCTCGTGATCTCATCAAAGTATCTGCATATTGCCTGGCCCGACGCAGGGGAAGGCCGACATTGGCACCGCAGTGGGCCAACGTTCTGACATTCAAAAAAAGGTCAGATTACATCGGGATAGTACTGCGTTCAGTCTACCTAAGACTTTTGAGAATTCAAACCATTGCACCGGCTGCCGATGCGTGATAGCGGGCGCGTTACCGCTAAGCCAGGGCGCAGGAAAAGCGCCATGCTTTACAATAGTTAAAGCGAACTGAATTATCGCGACCGCAAACCGGTTGTGAATGTTGCCGCGCATCTTGCCATGCATTGAATTCAATTGGAAACTATTAAGTTTTTCTAATCACTTATTACCAGAAAATTTTATCCGTTTGCCTTAATAATCTTATTAAAATCGGAATTTCCGGGTCCGTCTCATCCCGCTTATGCGCCGAAAGCGGCACGGCTTTTGCTTAAAAAGTGTTTTATGGCGATGAGAGGTGAGCAATGAGAGACGCCCTGACCTGGCTACGTGCATCACGGGAAAGCGATATTGCCAGCCTGCAACGGCTACTCCAGACCGGACAACTGATTACTGCGGTCAGTGAGCTGGTTCACCAGCTGCAGCGGGAACGCGGGGCCAGTAATATCTGGATCTGTTCTCATGGGCGGCTGTTTAGCACTGAGCGGCTCGCCCGTCAGCAGGATGTCAGCGCCTGCCTGCAGCACTTTTATCAGGCGCTACCGCCCGCCGTGGCGCAGCCGGGCTACAGCCGCTTCTGTCACCTGATTGCCGCCGCGTTGCAGGCGCTGAGCGAGCTGCCCGCGCTACGACAGCAGATCGCTGAAGAAACGCTGACTCAGGTAACGGCAATGGCGGCGTTTAATCAGGTGATCCGCACCTTACTCAATCTGGTCTTTGAAGCGGCAGACACTGCCAGCCATCCCGATATTTCCCGAGCCCTGATAGCACTATTCAGCTTTATGCAGGGCAAAGAGCTGGCCGGACAGGAGCGCGCCATTGGGTCCGCTGGCTTTGCGGCCGGGCAGTTCACTGCCGACCAGCGCAGCCAGATGGTGGCGCTGATTGCCGCCCAGGAGCAGAGCTTCACCACCTTTAGCCAGTTTGCCGATGCTGAAGCTTGTACCCAGTGGCAGCCGCTGGCGCAGGCCAGCCGGGATATCGAGCGGCTACGGCGCATCGCCTGCACCGGCGGCACCGGCGAAGAATCTGGCGCGCTGAACTGGTTTTCACTGCTCTCTGAGCGGCTCGATCAGATGAAAAGGGTCGAAGATGGTCTCTCCGCTACCCTGATGCTGCGTTGCCGCACCGCGATTGACCAGGCGGCATTGCCGCTGACCCCCGCGCAGGGAAACAGCAGTTTTGCGCTTTATGTTTCCGGTGCCGACTGGCTGCCCGGCGCGGCCACGCTGGACAGCGATGGTTTGGCACCGCAGCTTGGGCGTTCGGTACTGTCGTTGATTGGCGAACAGCAGCAGCGCTTGCAGCAGCAGGCTGATGAACTGGCCGCTATGCGCGCGTCACTTGATGAGCGCCGGATCATTGAACAGGCCAAGCACTGGCTGATGCAGCAGCACGGTTTCAGTGAACAAGCGGCCTGGCAGGCACTGCGTAAAAGCGCCATGAACCAGAACAAAAAGGTCGTGGAGATCGCACAAGCGGTGCTGGCCGTCGCCGCGACGCTCAGCGTTTAACCCGTAAGAGGTAGCTGCACAACGCTTGTGCGCACGCTGCGTCAGGGGAGTGCAAAAACGGTTATTTTTCCACCACTCCTGAGGCGGGAGGCCTGATAGCGCGTGGGCAGGGAGTCTGGCACGCTGTTTGCTTAACCTTACAGACAGTACGCATTGTTCCTGCCAACGGCGGTGGGGCCAGTGCTTTGGATAAAGGCGTCCATCCGCATGCTTCGGCATGTCGGAGGACGCCTTTTTTTATTCCTGTTCAGGGGCCATATGATGAGCAAAATGCCAGTCTCACGACGCCAGTTACTGATTTCCGGGGCCGCGCTGGGTGCGGCCTGGGTTATCCCAGGATTACGCAATGCCGTCTGGGCGGCGGGATCAGATGCACCCGAAAAAGCCGAGGTCCGGGTCGGCTTTATTCCGCTCACTGACTGCGCGCCGGTGGTGATGGCGTCCGTTAAAGGCTTCGATAAAAAATATGGCCTGAGCCTTCAGGCCAGTAAAGAGGCGAGCTGGGCGGCAGTGCGCGACAAACTGACTTCCGGTGAACTGGATGCGGCGCACGTGTTATACGGCATGATCTACGCGTTACAGCTCGGCGTGGCCGGTCCGCAACACGACATGGCTAACCTGATGACGCTCAACCACAACGGCCAGGCGATCACCCTGTCGAACCAGCTGAAAGCCAGCGGCGTGACCGACGCGGCCAGCCTGAAAAAGGCGGTGGAGAGCCAGGCCAAAGGCAGCCTGACCTTCGCCCACACCTTTCCTACCAGCACCCATGCCATGTGGCTCTATTACTGGCTGGCTAATGCTGGCATCAACCCGTTTGAGGATGTGCGCACTGTGGTTGTGCCGCCGCCACAGATGGTGATGAACATGAAAATTGGCAACATGAGCGGCTTCTGCGTCGGTGAGCCGTGGAACCAGCGTGCCATCAGCGACAACATCGGCTTTACCGCCGCCACCAGCCAGCAGATCTGGCCTGAACATCCGGAGAAAATCCTCGGCACCCGTGCGCAGTGGGTCAAAGAGAACCCCAACACCGCCCGTGCCCTCACGGCGGCAGTACTGGACGCCGCCCGCTGGATTGACGCCTCCGACGATAACCGCCGCGAAACGGCTCAGGTATTAGCCGGACGCGCCTGGATCAATACCAAAGTTGAGACGTTACAGGGACGGATGCTGGGGCAGTATCAGAACGGGCTCGGTCAGTCGTGGCAGGATGCGCACCCGATGCGCTTCTTTGGTGACGGCAACGTCAGTTTCCCCTGGCTCTCCGACGGCATGTGGTTTCTGACCCAGATGAAGCGCTGGGGGCTGCTGACCCGCGATCCCGATTATCAGGCCGTCGCGCGCCAGATTAATCGTATCGACATCTATAAACAGGCCGCCAGTGCGGTCGGCCAGATCGCGCTGCCCGCCACAGAGATGCGCAGCAGTACCCTCATCGACGGCAAAGTGTGGGACGGCAGCAATCCTGCCGCCTATGCCGCCAGTTTCGCCATCAAACGTTAAGAGAGGATGCCATGAAAACTGACGCGCGCGCCCTGGCGCAGCCGGTGCAGACCGACAGCAGTGCCACCGTGATCCCGTTGCAGATTACCCCGAAAGCCGCCGCCAGACCGGCCCGCCTGCGTCCGCTGATCCAGCGGGCTATTCCGGTCGCTGGTGGGATGCTGTTGCTGCTGCTGGTGTGGCAAATCGCTGCGCTATCGGCGCCGGCTTTTCCAACGCCGTACGCCACCTGGCAGGCGGCGCAGATTCTGTTTGCCGATCCGTTCTACAGCAATGGCCCCAACGATCAGGGTATCGGCTGGAACGTGCTGGCGTCACTGCAGCGTGTCGCTATCGGCTTCGGCCTGGCCGCCCTGGTGGGTATTCCCGCCGGTTTTCTGCTCGGTCGGTTTCTGTTTATGGCGCGGATGTTTAATCCGATTATCGCCTTGCTGCGCCCGGTCAGTCCGCTGGCCTGGCTGCCGATTGGCCTGCTGCTGTTTCAGCGCGCTGAGCCTGCCGCCAGCTGGACCATTTTCATCTGTTCGATCTGGCCAATGATCATCAACACCGCCGAAGGGGTACAACGCATTCCGCAGGATTACCTCAATGTGGCGCGGGTGCTGCAGCTTTCCGAGTGGACCGTGATGCGCCGCATCCTGCTGCCGGCGGTGCTGCCCGCCGTGCTGACCGGGGTTCGCCTGTCGATTGGCATTGCGTGGCTGGTGATTGTCGCCGCTGAAATGCTGACCGGCGGACTCGGTATCGGCTTCTGGATCTGGAACGAGTGGAACAACCTCAACGTGGAAAACATTCTGATCGCCATCCTGATTATCGGCGGCGTCGGCCTGTTGCTGGAGCAGGGCCTGATGCTGCTGGTACGTCGTTTTAGCTGGGATAAATAAGGAGTTCACCATGACACACATTATACGCGTCCAGCAGGTCAGCCAGCGCTTCAATACCGCCAGCGGTGAATTCCTGGCACTGGATAACGTCAGTTTTGATATTCACGAAGGCGAAACCCTGAGTCTGATCGGCCATTCCGGCTGCGGAAAATCGACGCTGCTGAACCTGATTGCCGGACTGAGCCGGCCCAGCAGCGGCGTATTGCTGTGTGATAACCGTGAGATCGGCGGTCCGGGGCCGGAGCGGGCGGTGGTGTTTCAGAACCATTCGCTGCTGCCGTGGCTGACGGCGTTTCAGAACGTTGAGCTGGCGGTACAGCAGGTGTTTAAAGGCAGGCTGAGTAAAGCGGAAATGCAGGACTGGATTGAGCACAACCTGAATCGGGTGCAGATGAGCCATGCGATGCACAAGCGGCCGGGTGAAATTTCCGGCGGCATGAAGCAGCGGGTTGGCATCGCGCGGGCGCTGGCGATGAAGCCGCGTGTGCTGCTGCTGGATGAGCCGTTTGGCGCGCTGGACGCCTTGACCCGCGCCCACCTGCAGGACAGCGTGATGCGCATTCAGCAGGAGCTGAACACCACCATCGTGCTGATTACCCATGACGTCGATGAGGCGGTGCTGTTGTCCGATCGGGTACTGATGATGACCAACGGCCCAGCAGCGCGAGTCGGTGAGATCCTGCCGGTCAACCTGCCGCGTCCGCGTTCACGCGTCGCGCTGGCCGATGAGCCGCGCTATCACCAGCTGCGCCAGCAGGTGCTGCACTTTCTGTATGAAAAACAGACCACGGCGGCGTGAGGATCGCATTATGACGCAACGGCTGCTGGTAATAGGGAATGGCATGGCGGCGATGCAGCTGGTCGAGAGCCTGTTGCAACGGGCGCCGCAGCGTTACGCCATCACGGTGATTGGCCGCGAGCCGCATGGCAACTACAACCGCGTGCTGTTATCACCGGTGCTGGCGGGTGAGATGCGCTTCAGCGAGACCCTGATCCATGCAACGTCGTGGTATCAGCAGCACGGCGTGACGCTGCTGGCGGGCGAAACGGTGCAGCAGGTCAATCTGGCGGCCCGTACGGTGCTGACCGACCAGCGTCAGCTGGGCTGGGACCGGCTGGTGTTCGCCACCGGATCGCAGCCGCGCCTGCCAGCTATTCCAGGCATCGATCGGCCGCAGGTCAGCAGTTTCCGCTGCATCAGTGACGTTGAGCGGCTGCTGGCGGGCCACGGTCCGGTGGCGGTGCTGGGTGGCGGTTTCCTCGGTATTGAGGCGGCGGCGGCGCTGCGAGCCCAGGGACGCGAAGTGACGCTGATTCATCACAAAGGCTGCCTGCTCGATCGCCAGTTGGATGCCAGAGCGGGCGAACTGCTGCTGACGGCGCTGCGCGAGCGTGGCATACGGTGTGCGCTGAACAGCGGCGTGCAGGCGATCACTGCCGCGGGCGTGCTGCTGACCGATGGCCACCATTGCGCGGCCAGCCAGGTGGTGATCGCCATTGGGGTGGAACCGGCGGTGGCCGTGGCGCGGGATGCGGGCCTGCCGTGTCAGCGCGGTATTCTGGTCGATCGCCAGCTACGCAGCGCCGTACCCGGTGTCTACGCCGTCGGCGAGTGCTGTGAAATTGAGAGCGAAACTTTTGGCCTGGTGGCGCCCTGTCTGGCACAGGCGAAGGTACTGGCGGCGCAGCTGGCCGGTACGCCAGAACCCGATTACCGGACGCAGCCCGGCGGCACGCGGCTCAAAGTCAGCGGCATTTCCCTGTTCAGCGCCGGGGATATCCGTGAAGCGCCGTCGGTCAGCAGTTTTGATCCGATATCCGGCGATTATCGTCGTCTCTTTCTGCGACAGGGACGCCTCAACGGCGTGCTGCTGTTTGGTGACAGCCAGCAGGGGGCCGCACTGCTTGGCCGCCTGCAGCGCGCTGAATCCGCCACCCTCGCGACCCTGTTCGATCCCGATCAACCTGAAACGCAGCCACAGGCTGCAGAGAGCCTTCTGATGAGTAAACCTCTATTAGCCGTGATCGGTCACGGCATGGTCAGCCACTATTTTCTTGAGCAATTGGTCGCCCGTGAACTGCATCAGCACTATCAGATTGTGGTGTATGGCGAAGAGTCTCAGCCAGCCTATGACCGGGTACATTTGTCGGACTATTTCAACGGCAAGCAGGCGGCTGACCTCTCTCTGGTGGAGGCGGATTTCTTTGCTCAGCACGGTATTGAACTGCGCAGCGGCTGCCAGGTGGTGTCGGTTGATCGGGCGCAGCGTAGCCTGACTGACAGCGCGGGCAACCAGCTGGCGTGGGATCGGCTGGTGCTGGCCACCGGGTCACGCGCCTTCGTGCCGCCGATTCCCGGCCACGACGCGGCACGCTGTTTCGTCTACCGCACGCTGGACGATCTGGACGCGATTGCCGCCTGCGCCCGGCACAGTCAGCGCGGCGTAGTGATTGGCGGCGGGCTGCTGGGTCTGGAGGCAGCGAATGCGCTGCGGCAACTGGGGCTGGAAACCCACGTGGTGGAGTTTGCGCCGCGCCTGATGGCGGTGCAGCTGGATGAGGGCGGCGCGTTAATGCTGCGTCAGAAGATCGAGGCGCTCGGCGTGACGGTACATACCTCAAAACAGACAGAGCAGATTGAGACCCGAGCTGACGGCAGCGTGCTGCTGCACTTTGCCGATGGCAGCAGCCTGCACAGCGATCTGGTGCTGTTCTCGGCGGGCATCCGACCGCGTGATGAACTGGCGCGTGATGCCGGGCTGATGCTCGGTCCGCGCGGCGGTATTGAGATTAACGATCGTTGCCAGACCAGCGATGAAGCGGTCTACGCCATCGGCGAATGCGCGCTGTGGAACGGGCAGATTTTTGGTCTGGTGGCACCTGGCTATCAGATGGCACGGGTGCTGGCGGGCCATCTGGCGGCGGAACCCAGTGCGTTCAGCGGTGCAGACATGAGCACGAAGCTCAAGCTGCTGGGCGTCGAGGTGGCCTCGTTTGGTGATGCACAGGGGCGGGCCCCGGGCTGCCAGAGTTATCACTGGACGGACGGTCCAAAGGGCATTTACAAAAAAATCGTGATTTCTGCCGACGGCAGCCGGTTGCTGGGCGGCGTGCTGGTGGGTGACAGCAGCGATTACGCCACGCTGCTGCAGATGATGCTGAATGCGTTGCCGCTGCCTGCCGCGCCAGAGAGTCTGATCCTGCCGCAGCTGGCGGGCGCACCGGCCAAAGCGCCCGGCGTAGCCGCGCTGCCTGACAGTGCTCAGGTCTGCTCCTGTCATAACGTCAGCAAAGGCGATATCTGCGCCGCGGTGAAAAGTGGCTGCAGTGAGATGAGCAGCATTAAAAGCTGCACCAAAGCCGCCACCGGCTGCGGCGGTTGTTCCGCGCTGGTGAAACAGGTGATGGACTACCAGCTGTCGAACCTCGGCGTCGAGGTGAAGACGGATATCTGCGAGCACTTCCCCTGGTCACGGCAAGCGCTTTATCACCTGATTCGGGTGGAAGGTATCACAACCTTTGACGATCTGCTGGCGGCGCACGGCAAAGGCCACGGCTGTGAAGTGTGTAAACCGCTGGTGGCCTCGTTACTGGCCTCCTGCTGGAACGATTATCTGCTGCAACCGGCGCATCTGCCGCTGCAGGACACCAACGATCGCTACTTCGCCAACATCCAGAAAGATGGCACTTATTCGGTGGTGCCGCGCGTGCCAGCCGGTGAGATCACTCCGCAAGGCCTGATTGCCATTGGTGAAGTGGCGGCGCGTTACGATCTCTACACCAAAATTACCGGCGGGCAGCGCATCGATCTGTTCGGGGCGCGGCTCGAACAGCTTCCCGCTATCTGGCAGACGCTGCTGGATGCCGGCTTTGAAACCGGCCACGCCTACGGCAAATCGCTGCGCACCGTGAAGTCCTGCGTCGGCTCGACCTGGTGCCGCTACGGCGTACAGGATTCGACGGCATTCGCCATCGCGCTGGAGAATCGTTACAAGGGCCTGCGCGCCCCGCACAAGATCAAGATGGCGGTCTCCGGCTGCACCCGTGAGTGTGCCGAAGCACAGAGCAAAGATATCGGGGTGATCGCCACCGACAAGGGCTGGAACCTCTACGTCTGCGGCAATGGCGGCATGAAGCCGCGTCACGCCGATCTGTTCGCCAGCGATCTCGACGACGCCACCTTGCTGCGTTATGTCGATCGACTGCTGATGTTTTATATCCGTACCGCCGATCGTCTGCAGCGTACCAGCGTCTGGCTGGATAACCTGGAGGGCGGACTCGACTATCTCCGCCAGGTGGTGATCGACGATAGCCTCGGTCTGGCCGCCACCCTGGAGCAGGAGATGCAGCAGGTGGTGGAGGCTTACCAGTGCGAATGGCAGACCACGCTGGCCGATGCGTCACGCCTTGCGCTGTTTACTCCGACGGTCAACAGCGATCAACCGGATGAGAGTCTGTATTACAGCCGGGTACGCGGCCAGCGCCAGCCGGATGAAGCGACATCCCGGCCGGTGCAGCAACTGCCCGCTGAACCCTGGAGCGCGATCTGCGCCCTTGATGCGGTGCCACAGCAGGCGGGTATCGGGGCGCGGCTGGGCAGCGAGCGTATCGCCCTGTTCCGCTTTGGCGAGGCGCTTTATGCGCTGGAAGATCGTGAACCGGGCAGCGAAGCCAGCGTGTTGTCGCGCGGTATCCTCGGTGATGTTGGCGGTGAGCCTGTGGTGATTTCGCCACTCTACAAGCAGCGTGTGCGTCTGCGGGACGGTCAGAGTCTGGATAATCCGCAGCATCAGTTACGCTGCTGGCCGGTGAAGCTGGAAGCGGGGCAGATCTGGCTGGCCAATCGCCCGATTAATCAGCTGGCGCAGGCATCATGAAGACCACCTGTCCCTATTGCGGCGTCGGCTGTGGCGTCTGCGTCACGCCGCAGGACAATCATCGGGCGCAGGTGATGGGCGATCCCCAGCATCCGGCCAACGCCGGGCGGCTGTGCGTTAAGGGCACTGCGTTAGGCGAGACGCTGACGCCACAGGGACGGTTGCTTACCGCGCAGGTCAACGGCCAGCCAGTGACGCTCGATGCAGCGCTGGATGCCGCGGCAGAGGGATTAAGAGAAGTGATGGATCGTTATGGTCCGCAGGCGGTGGCGTTTTATGGCTCCGGCCAGCTGTTGACCGAGGATTATTACGTCGCCAATAAGCTGATGAAGGGCTATATCGGCGCCGCCAATATCGATACCAATTCGCGGCTCTGTATGGCGTCGGCGGTGATTGGCTATAAGCGGGCGTTCGGTGCGGATGCGGTGCCCTGCTGTTATGAGGATCTGGAGCAGGCCGATCTGGTGGTGCTGGTCGGTTCCAATGCTGCCTGGGCACATCCGGTGATCTGGCAGCGGCTGGCACAGGCGAAACAGCAGCGTCCGGAAATGCGGATGGTGGTGATCGATCCGCGCCGCACCGCCAGTTGCGATCTGGCCGATCTGCATCTGCCGCTGCGTCCTGGCAGCGATACGCTGCTGTTTTCCGGTCTGCTGCGCTGGCTGGCAACGCAGGGCGGCATCGATCAGACGATGCTGCCCCATCTGAGCGGCGTGGAAGAGACCCTGGCGGCGGCAGAGCCGTGGGAGATTGCGCACGTCGCCGAGCAGTGCGATCTGACACTGCAGCAGGTCACGGCGTTTTTTACGCTGTTCAGTGGCACCGATCGGGTACTGACGCTGTGGTGCATGGGGATTAATCAGTCGGTGACCGGCAGTGATAACAACCAGGCGATTCTCAATGCACACCTGTTAAGCGGCAAAATCGGCCGGACAGGCTGCGGCCCGTTTTCGCTGACCGGACAGCCAAATGCGATGGGCGGCCGTGAAGTGGGTGGGCTGGCCAATCAGCTGGCGGCGCACATGGGATTTGACCCGGCTGACTGTGATCGGGTGCAGCGTTTCTGGCGCAGTCCGACCATTGCCCGTCAGCCTGGTCTGACGGCGATGGATCTGTTCCAGGCTATTGCGCGCGGCGAGGTGAAAGCAGTCTGGATTATGGGCACCAATCCGGCGGTGTCGATGCCTGAGGGCAATCGGGTGGCGCAGGCGCTGGCGGCTTGTCCGCTGGTGATTGTGTCGGACATCATGGCGCACACCGATACCAGTGCGTTTGCTGACATCCTGCTACCGGCCCAGGGCTGGGGCGAGAAAAATGGCACCGTGACCAATTCCGAACGGCGGATTTCGCGTCAGCGCGCCTTTGCCGCCGCGCCTGGCGATGCCCGTCCCGACTGGTGGTTGCTGGCCCAGGTGGCCCGGCGTTTAGGTTTTGATGGATTTGACTGGCAGCATCCGGCGGCGATTTTTCGTGAACACGCGGCGCTGTCGGGCTTTGAGAACGGTGGTCGACGAGCGTTTGATATCAGCGCGCTGGCGCAGTTAAGTGATGCTGGCTGGGATGCGTTGCGTCCGGTTCAGTGGCCGGTGAATGCTGAACATCCCGAGGGTTGCGCCCGATTGTTTCGCGATCGGCGGTTTTATTATCCTGATGGTAAGGCACGACTGTGGGTGCCGGCAACGCCCGCGGTGATGTCACGCGAGGCGGCTTATCCGTTACTGATGAATACCGGACGGGTGCGCGATCAGTGGCATACCATGACCCGTACCGGGCTGGTGCCGCGGCTGATGCAGCATTGTGACGAACCCTTTGTGGCGCTTCATCCGGCCGATGCGGCCCGTTATGGGTTAACGGCAGGGGCGCTGGCGCGGGTGCAGTCGGTTGCGGGCTGGATCAGCGTCCGGGTGACGATTGATCGCGGGCTGCGGTGCGGAGAGCTGTTTGTGCCGATGCACTGGAACCGTCAGTTCAGTCAGCAGAGCCATGTCGATATGTTGGTCGCCGCACGAGGCTGTCCGTTTTCACAGCAACCGGCGCTGAAACAGACGCCGGTGCGGATTATGCCGTTGCCGGTGAGCTGGCAGGGCTGGTTATGGCAGCCCGCGGTGACGTCGCCAGCGGGATTACGTTACTGGGCACGCTCACCCTACGCCGGGGTGCAGCGCTATGTGGTCGCGGGCGAGGGCGCGCCGGAAGCCTGGCTGGCTGCGCATGATGATCTCACCGGGTGTCAGTTGCAGGTCGCGGGCGGCAGCGGCAGTGATTATCGGGTGCTGGCATGGCGCGACGGCGTGCTGCAACGGGCGTTTTATGCCGGGGCCAGGTTGCCGGATGTCGATCACGATTTAGTCGCTGCCGCGTTTCAGGCTGCGCCACCGGATGCGTTTCGGCGGCACCGTTTACTGGCAGGTCAGGCCGCGCAGGGCCAGGCGGCGGGGCGGATTATCTGCAGTTGCATGGTGGTTGGCGAACAGGCCATTTTGCAGGCGGTGGCGCAGGGGTGTGATACGACTCAGGCGCTAGGTGAGAGGCTTAAATGCGGCACGCAGTGCGGTTCCTGCATTCCGGAACTGAAACAGCTGTTGCTTTCCGAATCGGTAACGGAGGAATCATGACGCTGGCCATTGAATCGCTCGATAAATTACTGACGCCACAGGGCGTTGTTCCGCAGCAGGGTGCAGTGTGGTTAGTCGGTGCCGGGCCGGGTGATGTTGAGTTGCTGACGGTGAAAGCGTTGCGGTTACTGCATTGCGCTGAGGTGGTGGTCTATGACCGGCTGGTGAGCGAGGCGGTGATGGCGGAAGTGCCGGAGAGCGCCTTGTGTATTGATGTCGGTAAACAGCCTGGGCAGCACGGTCTGAAGCAGGCGCAGATCAATCAGCTGCTGATCGATCTGGCATACAGTGGCCGGGATGTTATCCGGCTGAAAGGCGGCGATCCCTTTATTTTTGGTCGTGGCGGAGAGGAGATGGTGAGTCTGCAGCAGGCCGGGATCCGTTGTGAAGTGGTGCCGGGGATTACTGCTGCGGTCGGCTGTGCGGCGGCCAGCGGTATTCCGTTGACGCACCGTGATTGTGCGCAGTCTTTGCGGCTGATTACCGGGCACGGGCGTAGCGGGGAGCCGCAACTCGATGCCGCCGCCGTGGCGGCGGACAATCAGACACTGGTGTTTTATATGGGCCTGAGCTGGAGTGCCTCGATCAGTGCGCAACTGCAGGCTCAGGGGCGTGATGCAGAGACGCCGGTGGCGATCATTGAGAACGGCACCCGGCCGGATCAGCGGGTGTTGATTACCACGCTGGCCGGGCTGGCACAGACGGTAGCTCAGGAGAAGCCGGTGTCGCCGTCGCTGTTGCTGGTCGGTGAGGTGGTGCGTTATTACCGTGCTGATTTGCAGGTGGGTGCGCTGGCGCGCGTTGCCGCGTGTTGAGGTCAGGGGGCTAACCGTGCGACGGAGCGGGCTGTGAGACAGGTGCAGTGGTCAGTAAGTGCCTGCCCGGCGGGCTGGAGTACGCGTTTTGGTGAGGGGCTGAAAGGGCTTAATGATCTGAGTGGGCTAAGCGTCAGGTGCGAGCGCTGGCTGCGCTTAAAGCTGATCCCATTCGGGCAAACGATAAACTCTTTTACGCCAGGCGTAGAATCCCGCGATCGACAGGCCAAAAAAGAGCGCGGCCATCAGGTTGGTGGCGATGGAAATGGCGTCAAAAGTGGGCGCGGAAAGTGAAGGAAATAACAGCAGCAGCGGCATCATTAGCGTATAGAGCGAGGCAAAAACCAGCACATTGAGCCAGAAAGCAGCAAAGGGCGGCAAGGGAAGGTAGATTTTCATGTTCCACAGCAGTCGATGTAACGGCGGTGGGGCGTGGCAGCCCCACATTTTTTTCTCCGCCATGATGGCGAATGCCCGTGTCCGCCTGCGCTCAAAAATCTCGTCTTTCATCGGTTGTTCACCTTTCTGACCGCGACGTTCAGCGTCGTGATCGCAACATAGACGCACCACATGTCGTTGTGATGAACCCCGCCGACGCTATTGCGGTTACATTGCCCGCTTCATCGGCAGCGGTGCCACCAGCACCTTGACACCCAACGTTTCGAAAGCTCTGACCTGCGCCGGGCTGATGCCGCTATCGGTAATCAGATAGTGGATATTGCTCCAGTCACAGGGCAGCGCAAACATTGAAACTTTATCAATCTTGCTGGAATCGGCCACCACATACACCGTACTGGCGGAGCGGATCATCGCCAGCTTGACCTTGATGTCGGTTTCGCTTGGAAAGCTCAGGCCGAGGCGCGGTGAGATGCAGGCGGTCGCCAGAAACAGTTTTTCCGCTAACACATTTTCGAAAAAGTTAGCTGCCTTCTCGCCGGAGGTCGACAGCGTCGGAAACTTAAAGGTGCCGCCGGTCAGCAGTATGTTAATGCCGGGCTCGCCGCCCAGTTTTAGTGCGATATTTACCGCCGTGGTGACCACCGACAACCGGCGGATATGCGTCATGGCGTCGGTGATGGCGGTGGTGGTGGTACCGGAATCGAAAATCACCGTGTCGCCATTTTCGATATGCTGGGCAGCCAGCCGGCCAATCGCCTCCTTCTCTTCCAGATGGGTCTGCCGCTCAAGCAGCATCGCCCCGGTATTCTGTTTGCCGGTCATCAGGGTTGCGCCCCCGTGGTAGCGCTGGACAAAGCCCTGTTTTTGCAGCATTCGCAGATCGCTGCGCAAGGTGGCTTCCGTCAGGCCAAAAGTCTCGGTCAGGGCTTTGACCGTGACGGTGCCATCCTCTCGGATCATCTCCAGAATTTTTTCGCGGCGTTGCTGCATATCAGCTAACTGCTCACTTTTGCTTTTCAATCGAAATGCTCCCTTTTCCAATCGCAGGGGTTCAGGCGAAGAAGGATCTGTCGCAGAGTTTAACGCGACGTTTTTATGAATGCGAGATAGCCCGCAGCAACATTGATTTTCGAACGAAAGTTAATATCCGACAGGTCATTGAATCATCCGCGTTTTCATCCATGCGGTTCAGCACTTTTATTTCCGCATTGCAAGCCGGATCACGTCTTTTCAATAAGATAATCCCTGCCAGCAGGCAGATGGTCGAAATTTGATCTGCCCCACATATCATTTCTTTTCGATAGCTTATATTTTTGTTCGAAAATGATTGAGTCCTGAGCGGCAGCAAAAAACTGAGGGGATAAGTGGGATGAGTGCTGAATATGACGTAAACCTGCGCTACGGCGTGGATATCGCTCTGAATCTGGCTGAGAAAGTCGCGGTGGTGACCGGCGGGCTCGGCGGCATTGCGATGGCGACCAATGGCATGTTGCTGGAGAAAGGAGCACGTCTGGCGCTGCTCTATCCGCCGTTCGAGGCGGATAAGGTAGCCAGCCTTGAGGCGGAGTTTGCTGCCGATCGGGTGCGTTTCGTCTGCTGTGATGTCACTGACCCCGCTTCCGTTACGACGGCCTTTGACCAGGTGATCGCCCACTACGGCCGCATCGATATTCTGGTGAACTGCGCCGGGTATGTGATGTTACAGCCGGTGATCGAGACCGATTTTGCCGAGTGGCAGAAGCAGATCGCCGTCAATCTCACTGGCCCTTTTCTCTGTTCGCAGGCCGCAGCGCGCCTGATGATCGCGGCGGGTAACGGCGGAAAAATCATCAATATCGCCTCGCAGGCGGCCTCCATCGCCATTGATAACCACGTCGCCTACACCTCAGCCAAAGCGGGACTGCTCGGCATGACGAAGGTGATGGCGAAAGAGTTCGCGCCGTACCGCATCAACGTTAATACCCTTTCGCCCACCGTGGTGCTGACGCCGATGGGCGAAAAAGCCTGGCGCGGCGAGAAGGGCGAGCAGATGAAGAAACTGATTCCGTTAGGCCGCTTTGCTTACACCGATGAGATTGCCGCCGCAGTGCTGTTTTTTGCCAGCAACGGCAGCGACATGATCACCGGCGCAGATTTGATGATCGATGGCGGATTTACCATCTGGTAAGGCTGCTCTGACACCCGGGAATCAACACCCAGTGATAACGATAAGAGAGAACATCATGAAAAACCGTACCCTGCTGTGCACTGCTGTGGCCGCCTGTCTGGTTTCGCAGGCGGCATTCGCCGTCGAGAAAGGCACCATTATGATTCTGGTTAACTCCCTCGATAACCCGTATTACGCCTCGGAAGCCAAAGGCGCCAACCTCAAAGCGCAGGCGCTGGGCTACAAAACCTCGGTGCTGTCGCACGGCGAAGATGTGAAGAAGCAGAGCGAACTGATCGACGCCGCCATCGGTAAAAAAGTGCAGGGTATCGTGCTGGACAACGCCGACTCTACCGCCAGCGTGGCAGCGATCAAAAAAGCCAAAGATGCCGGTATTCCGGTGGTGCTGATCAACCGTGAAATTCCGGTGGATGACGTGGCGCTGGCGCAGATTACCCATAACAACTTCCAGGCCGGTTCTGACGTCGCCAACGTGTTTGTCGAGAAGATGGGTGAGAAGGGCAAGTACGCCGAGCTGACCTGTAACCTGGCCGACAATAACTGCGTGACGCGCTCCAAATCGTTCCATCAGGTGCTGGATCAGTACAGCGATATGCAGAGCGTGGCACGCCAGGATGCCAAAGGAACGCTGATCGACGGCAAGCGGATCATGGACAGTATTCTGCAGGCGCATCCGGATGTGAAAGGGGTGATTTGCGGTAACGGACCGGTGGCGCTGGGGGCCATTGCCGCCCTGAAAGCAGCCGGACGCAACGATGTGATTGTGGTGGGGATCGATGGCAGCAATGACGAACGGGATGCGGTGAAGGCCGGCACCCTGAAAGCCACGGTGATGTTACAGGCGCAGGCGATTGCGGCGCAGGGCGTGACCGACCTCGACAATTATATCCAGAAAGGGGCGAAACCGGAGAAACAGCGGGTGATGTTCCGCGGCATCCTGATTACGCCGGATAACGCCAGCGGCGTACAGGATTTCAACTTCAAATCGTAATTCACTCATCGCCGCCGCGCCTGCCTGAGCGGGCGCCAGGGAGAAGAAGATGTCCGGAAGAGTCTGGCTGACACTGGGGGTCCTGCTGCTGAGCGGCTGCCGGATTGTGTCGCAGCAACAGCTGGCCGAGCTGAAAAATCCCCCCAATCCACAGATGGCCAACATCGATCAGGTCTGGCAGCAAAAGCTGGTGCCACAGCTCACGGCCGAGGCGAAACCGCTGGCGGTGTTAATGAAGTCGCTGCAGACGGCGAAAGATTTTGACAGCGCCTGCCAATCCTATGGCTACCGCAGCCAGGCGGAAAATCCGTGCGTATTCAGCGTGACGGTTCGTGGTGACGTCACCGCGCTAAACACCACTTCCCGCAGCGGCAAGATGAGCGTCAAAGATGAATCAGGTGACACTGTCACTATTCAGACCGGGCCGATCATTCGCGGGACCGCGCTGCGTGATGCTTATAAGGGCGCGAGCTATCAGGACTTTAACGATCAGGTGCTGTTTGGTGATTACGGCAAAGCGATTAATCAGCAGGCGGCCAGCCTGATGCAGACATTCAAGCCTGGCGTGGGCGATAAGGTGACGGTCGTCGGCGTGTTCAGTAGCTGGGACATCCCGCAGTCGCTGCCGGAGATCACTCCGGCGTCGATCAGCCGGCAATAAGGAGCGGCAGATGCAAGATCTTCAACCGCAGCAGAGCAGCGATGTGATCATCGAAACCCGCAACGTGTCGCGTCTCTATCCCGGCGTTACGGCACTCGATCAGGTTAACTACCGGGTCTATCGCAATAAAGTCAACGTGCTGATTGGCGAAAACGGTGCCGGCAAATCAACCATGATGAAGATGCTGGCGGGGGTCGAAACGCCCTCATCCGGCGAGATCCTGCTGGACGGTAAGGTGGTATCGCTTAACTCGACCCATCAGGCAGAGAAGCAGGGCATCAGTATCATCTTTCAGGAGCTGAACCTGTTCCCCAACATGAACGTGATGGACAACATCTTTATCGCTAACGAGTTTTTCCAGCGTGGCGTGATCAACGAAAAATATCAGTATGCGCTGGCGAAGACGCTGCTGGAGCGGCTGGAGCTGGATGTTGACCCTTATGCGCCCCTTGGTGAGCTGGGCATCGGTCATCAGCAGCTGGTGGAGATCGCCCGCGCGCTCTCCAAGGATACGCGGGTATTGATCATGGATGAGCCGACCAGCGCGCTGAGTCAGTCCGAGGTGAAAGTGCTGTTTAACGTGATCGCTCAGCTCAAGCGGCGCGGCGTCACCATCATCTATATCTCGCACCGGCTGGAGGAGCTGATGGAGATTGGCGATCACATCACCATCTTCCGCGATGGGCGCTTTATCAGCGAACGCGACGTGCGTGAGGCGAGCGTGCCGTGGATTATCGCCCAGATGGTGGGTGATAAGAAGAAGCAGTTCGATTACCAGGCGGCTCCGCAGGGGGAAACGGTATTGCAGGTTGACGGCCTGACCGCCCTGCACCAGAACGGCGGTTACACCCTGAATGACGTGACCTTTACCCTGCGCAAAGGCGAAGTGATTGGCATTTATGGTCTGCTGGGTGCCGGGCGCACCGAACTGTTTAAAGGGCTGATTGGCCTGATGCCGTGTCAGTCAGGCCAGGTGCAGCTGGCGGGTAAAGATCTGGCGAAACGCAGCTTCCAGCAGCGGCTAAAAAGCGGTATCGCGCTGGTGCCGGAAGACCGTAAAGGGGAAGGCGTGGTGGAGCTGATGTCGATCACCGCCAACATGACGCTCTCCGATCTCAGCCTGCGCGGGTTTCGCCGTGCGCTGCGGCTGCTCAGGCCGGCTCAGGAGAATCAGCGGGTGAATGAGATGATTGGGCATCTGTCGATCAAGGTCAGCGACGCGGAACTGCCGATCACCGCGCTGAGCGGCGGCAACCAGCAAAAAGTGGTGCTGGGTAAAGCGTTGATGACCGGTCCGCAGGTGGTGCTGCTGGATGAGCCAACGCGCGGCATCGACGTCGGCGCAAAAACCGATGTTTACCATCTGATTGGCAATCTGGCGCAACAGGGGCTGGCGGTCATGTTCTCCTCCTCGGAACTGGATGAGGTGATGGCGCTGGCAGACCGCATCCTGGTGATGGCCGATGGCCGGATTACTGCCGATTTGCCGCGTGCCGTGGCGACGCGAGAACAACTGATTGCGGCATCAACCCCGCAGGATTAAAAGCCTGGTCCATCGGGCTATTTTATTTGTCAGTCTGACGCTGGGCAGTGGTCACACAGGCTGCTTTAGCAACCTGAACGCCCGTCAGGGCGGCCCTGAAGGGGCGAGCACAGCGAGTAATCCTCACGTACTGCGTGTACGGCTGGTTGTTCCGCGCTGTCCGTGTCCAGACTGCCTGCAACCATTACGCCTGGTGGGCCAGGCCCTAAGCTGGCCGGAGAACTTCATGAACCAAAAATATCTGCTCTATATGTACCTGCTGAAGGCGCGCACTTTCATCGCGCTGCTGATTGTGGTCGGCTTTTTCAGCGTGATGGTGCCGAACTTTCTGACGCCCTCCAACCTGCTGATTATGACTCAGCATGTGGCAATTACTGGCCTGCTGGCGATTGGTATGACGCTGGTGATCCTGACCGGCGGTATCGATCTTTCGGTGGGTGCGGTGGCGGGCATCTGCGGCATGGTGGCGGGCGCGCTGCTCACCAACGGCGTGCCGTTGTGGGGCGGGAATACGCTGTTTCTTAACGTGCCCGAAGTGATTCTGGTGGTGGCGATCTTTGGCGTGCTGGTGGGATTCATCAACGGCACGGTGATTACCCGGCTGGGCGTGGCGCCCTTTATCTGTACCCTTGGCATGATGTATGTGGCGCGCGGTGCGGCATTGCTGTTCAACGACGGCAGCACCTACGCCAATCTGGTCGGGCTGCCGGCGCTCGGCAATACCGGCTTTGCGCTGCTTGGCTCCGGCACGGTGCTGGGCGTTTACATCCCGATCTGGCTGATGATCGGTTTCCTGCTGCTCGGGCTCTACCTGACGCGCAAAACGCCGCTCGGGCGTTACATCTACGCCACCGGCGGCAATGAGTCCGCGGCCCGGCTGGCGGGCGTGCCGATTATCAAAGTCAAAGTGTTTGTCTACGCCTTTTCTGGCCTGTGTGCCGGCCTGGTCGGGCTGGTGGTGGCCTCTCAGCTACAGACGGCGCATCCGATGACCGGCAACATGTTTGAGATGGATGCGATTGGTGCCACGGTGCTGGGCGGCACCGCGCTGGCGGGCGGACGCGGACGGGTTTCCGGTTCGATTATTGGTGCCTTCGTGATTGTCTTTCTGGCTGACGGCATGGTGATGATGGGCGTCAGCGATTTCTGGCAGATGGTAATTAAAGGGCTGGTGATTGTGACCGCCGTCGTCATTGACCAGTTCCAGCAGCGTCTGCAAAGCAAAGTGGTGCTGTTACGTCGCCATGAAAAGAAGTTACAGGCGGCACCGCTCTCTGACATTCGTCACAGCTAACAGGAGTGTTTATGACCCGCGATTTTAGTGGAAAAACAGTGGTGATCACCGGTGCCTGTCGCGGCATCGGTGCCGGAATTGCAGCCCGCTTTGCCCGCGATGGTGCGAAGCTGGTGATGGTGTCCAACGCCGACCGCGTCTTCGCCACCGCTGAGCAGTTACAGCAGCAATACGGCAGTGAGATTCTGGCGCTACAGGTGGATGTCACCGATGAGGCGGCGGTGCAGCAGCTCTATCAGCAGGCTGCCGATCGCTTTGGCCAGATCGACGTGTCGATCCAGAATGCCGGCGTGATCACCATCGATCGCTTCGATACGATGCCGAAAAGTGATTTTGAGAAGGTGCTGGCGGTGAATACCACCGGCGTCTGGCTCTGCTGTCGCGAAGCGGCGAAGTATATGGTAAAGCAGCGCAGCGGCAGTCTGATCAATACCTCATCGGGACAGGGACGGCAGGGCTTCATCTACACGCCGCACTACGCCGCCAGCAAAATGGGAGTCATCGGCATTACTCAGAGCCTGGCGCTGGAACTGGCACCCTGGCACATCACGGTCAACGCTTTTTGTCCCGGCATTATTGAGAGTGAGATGTGGGATTACAACGACCGCGTCTGGGGAGAAATCCTCAGTAGCGACCAGAAAACCTACGGCAAGGGCGAGCTGATGGCGGAGTGGGTGCAAAATATTCCGCTGAAGCGCGCCGGTCAGCCTGAGGATGTCGCCGGTCTGGTGGCCTTTCTGGCGTCTGAGGATGCGCGCTACATCACCGGCCAGACGATCAATGTCGATGGCGGATTAATCTTCTCCTGAGGATGCGCATTAACTCCGGGCTTGCTGCGGCAGGCCTTTTTTTGCGTCAGATTTTTCTGGCATATGCACGATTTGTCACCTCTGTCCTGTATCGCCGTCACAATATGGTAAGGTAAAGGCACGTTATTTTTCATCCGCTGCCACTAAACCTTAATCTGAATGCCTGGTGACATGATACGAAAAACAGTGATTCTCTCTTTGTTCGCACCGGTGCTGCTGACGCTGCAGCCTGTTCGCGCGCTCCAGACCGAAACACAGGTGTCTGAGACGCCATTTGACGATCCTGCTCGCTATCGTCAGTCGCTGGACGCATTGCCGTCGCTGGGCAGCAGCGCTGAGCAGGATGAAGAGTGGAGCAAAAAACTGGCGGCGGTCGCCAAAAGTATTGGTGAAGCGAGTAACAACAGTGACAGTGACGTCTCCTTTGGACAGCAGGCTGGCGTCTGGGCCTTTAATCATCTGCGTGATGAGGTGGCCGATCGGGTCGAGAGCGAAGGGCAGTCACTGCTCTCCCCGTACGGCACCGCACAGCTCGATCTGATGGTGGACATGAACGGTAACTTTACCGGCACCGGTGGCGATCTGTTCAGTGCGCTGGCCGATGAGAACAGTATGCTCACCTTCAGCCAGCTCGGAGTACACGACACCGGCGACGGGCTGGTGGGGAATGCCGGGCTGGGGCAACGCTGGGATGCAGGCAACTGGCTGCTGGGCTACAACGGTTTTGTCGATCGCATTTTCAGCAGCGGCCTGCAGCGTGCCTCGCTGGGGACCGAGGCCTGGAGCGACAATCTGCGCCTCTCCGCCAACTACTATATGCCGCTGTCAGGCTGGAAAAATCTCGGCGATTCACAGCAGCAGCGGATGGCGCGCGGTTACGACATCACCAGCCAGAGCTATCTGCCGTTCTATCGTCAGCTTGGCGTCTCGGTGAGCTACCAGCAATATCTCGGCGAAAATGTCGATCTGTTTAACAGCGGCAACCGCTACCATAATCCCTCCGCAATGGCGTTTGGCCTCTCCTATACGCCGGTGCCGCTGGTGACGCTGTCCGCGACCCATAAAACCAGCAGTGCCGGAGAAAGTCAGGATCAGCTCGGCCTGAAGCTCAATTACCGCTTCGGTGTGGCGCTGAGCCGCCAGCTGGATGCCAGTAACGTTGCTGAAGCGCACTCGCTGCGCGGCAGTCGTTACGATACCGTGACCCGCAGCGATACGCCGGTGCTCTCATTCCGCCAGCGCAAAACCCTGTCGGTGTTCCTCGCGACGCCGCCGTGGCAATTGAATGCCGGTGAAAGTCTGCCGCTGAAGCTGCAGGTGCGCGCCAGTAATCCGATTAAAGCCGTTAGCTGGCAGGGCGATACCCAGGCCCTTAGCCTGACACCGCCCGCCAATAATGCCGATCCGCAGGGCTGGAGCGTCATTTTACCGCAGTGGGATGATTCGCCGGGTGCCAGCAACGAATACCGGCTGTCAGTCACGCTGGAAGACAACAAGCAACAGCGTGTGACCTCAAACTGGATCACCCTGAAAATCCAGCCGCCAATGGCGATGGACCCGCCGTCACCGGATGAGCGTTACGATCTGATGGCACCAGCCGGCGTTTCGGGTGTGGCGCTGTAGCCATCGTGCTGAAGTGTAATACTGTTGCAGCTGCGTTGATGTGTCGCGTTGTAAGGTGAAATACCGCAGCGCTGCCGTCCGCGTCCTGCGCTAAGGTACCGGCTAATCTGATGGCCTGGTCTTACTTGTCCTGGCGATAACCCCATCAATATCCAGGTGAAAAGATAGAGATCTGTGGATAAACCGGCGCAGGCTCAGCTTTTAAGCGTGCCTGCTAACAGGCGTATCGGCTAATTGTATCGTGTCGGGCCAGCATTACCTTTATCCGATGCGCTTATAGCATGGTTAACCTGGCGTGAAGATGAGAGTGATATCGACATCAGTCTCGTCGTTACCTCGCCATGTTTAAGCCACCTCAGCGAGTTGCACATGAAAATACACTTTCTTCTGCCGCTATGTTCTCTGTTAGTCGCAGGTTGTTCTTCGATAGAAAAATCAACGGACCCGGAAAGGGATTATGAGATTCTGCAAAGGAAACAACAGGCGGAAGCAGTGAAACGTTTTGAGTCGCCAACCTCCTTACCCAGAACCCGTGATCCGCTTTATCAGATGCGAGGCATTCACTGATTCAGCCTAATCAGTACCCGGTTCACCCCACTGTTTTGCTTCACAATTCCGCATATCTGCCGCACAGCGCTGCGACGATGTGAATGGCTGGCATCGTCGGCGAGGTCACCTCGCTGATATGGCAGGTCATACGAAGATACTTTTCTCTTTCCTGACGCCTTCCGCCGCGTAACCCCTTTATAGCCACGCTTCTGTTGCACCGTCTGGTAGCCCTTTGCGCCAAAACAGGGCAACGGTTGACCTTTTTTGGACAGATAATTTATCAGCGATCACAAAAGCGATATTTCCTGCCATAAATGCATAATTCTGCTGATTAAAACCCGGCGCTGCCGCTGCGATAAGACAATTATTCACTATATATGCAAAATAAGTGAATGGTGTCAGTGACTAAGTTATTGATAATCCGTTTGCAGGACGATTTTATGCATTAATCTCCTTGGCTGGCACGCTATCTGCACTCTACAGTAGAGCAGCTTCACAACATCCTTTAACAATTTTAAAACAAAATATTTACCCAGCCGGGTAAGCAGGAGAGTCGGTTATGTCACTGCAGGTTTCGCGTCACGATTTCGATCAATGGATGATGCCGGTATATGCGCCCGCCACCTTTGTGCCGGTTCGCGCTGAAGGGTCAACCGTCTGGGATCAGAACGGCAAGGATTACATCGATTTCGCCGGAGGCATAGCCGTCAATGCGTTAGGCCATGCGCATCCGGCATTACAGCAGGCGTTGCAGGAACAGGCCGCACGTTTATGGCATACCGGTAACGGTTATACCAATGAGCCGATTCTGCGTCTGGCTAAGCAGCTGATCGACGCCACCTTTGCGGACCGGGTGTTCTTCTGTAACTCCGGTGCTGAGGCGAACGAAGCCGCGCTGAAGCTGGCGCGTAAAGTGGCGCACGATCGCTTTGGCCCGGCAAAAAGCGGCATCGTTGCCTTTAATAATGCCTTCCACGGCCGCACGCTGTTTACCGTTTCGGCTGGCGGTCAGCCCGCCTATTCAAAAGATTTTGCGCCGTTGCCGCCAGATATCCAGCATGCGCCTTTTAACGACCTGGCCGCTGCGGCCGCACTGATTAACGACACGACCTGTGCGGTGATCGTCGAACCGATTCAGGGCGAAGGCGGCGTGGTACCGGCCGAACCGGCCTTTCTGCGTGGCCTGCGTGAACTGTGCGATAAGCACAACGCGGTGCTGATTTTTGACGAAGTGCAAAGCGGCGTTGGCCGCACCGGTTCGCTTTACGCCTATATGCACTACGGCGTGACGCCAGACGTGCTGACCAGCGCGAAAGCGCTTGGCGGCGGCTTCCCGATTGGGGCGATGCTGACGCGTGAGGATCTCGCGCTGGTGATGGGTGTCGGCACCCACGGCACTACCTACGGCGGCAATCCGCTGGCTGGCGCGGTGGCGGGAAAAGTGATGGAGCTGATCAATCAACCGGCCCTGATGGCGGGCGTGACCGAGCGTCACCAGTGGATCGTTGCGGCACTTAATGAGATCAACCAACGGCTGCATCTGTTTAAAGAGGTGCGCGGTCTGGGTCTGCTGATTGGTGCGGTTCTGAACGACGATTTCGCCGGCAAAGCGAAGCAGATTAATCTCGCGGCGGCTGAAATGGGCGTGATGGTGCTGATTGCCGGTGCCAGTGTGGTGCGTTTCGCGCCGGCGCTCAACATCAGCGAGCAGGAAGTGAAGCTGGGCATGGCGCGCTTCGCCGAGGTGTGTGAAAGCCTGGTACGAGGGTCCGCATCATGATGGTGATCCGTCCGGTTGAACGCGACGACCTGAGCCAGCTACTGGCGCTGGCCGGTAAAACCGGCGGCGGGCTGACCTCGCTGCCGGTGGATAGCGCCACGTTGCAGGCGCGCATCGATCGATCGCTACAAACCTGGCAGGATACGCTGCCGCGCGCCGAGCAGGGCTACGTGTTTGTGCTGGCCGATAGTGAGGACAATCGGGCCGTGGGCATTTGCGCCATTGAAGTGGCGGTCGGCCTGCAGGATCCCTGGTATAACTTCCGGGTCGGTACCCAGGTACACGCCTCCAAAGAGCTGAATGTCTATGCCGCGCTGCCTACGCTGTCGCTGAGTAACGACCACACCGGCAGCAGCGAGCTCTGTACGCTGTTTCTCGACCCGGACTACCGCGACGGCAAAAACGGCTACCTGCTGTCGAAGTCGCGCTTTCTGTTTATGGCTAACTTCCGCGAACGCTTCATGGATCGGGTGGTGGCTGAGATGCGTGGCGTCAGCGATGAGCAGGGACATTCGCCATTCTGGGAGAGCGTGGGCAGCCGGTTCTTCTCGATGGAGTTCAGCAAAGCGGACTTCCTGAGCGGCACCGGTCAGAAATCCTTTATCGCCGAGCTGATGCCAAAACATCCGCTCTATATTCACTATCTGTCGCCAGAGGCACAGGCGGTAATTGGCGAGGTACATCCCAAAACTGCGCCAGCCCGCGCCGTGCTGGAGGCGGAAGGTTTCCGCTACCTCAACTATGTCGACATCTTTGACGGCGGCCCGACGCTGGAGTGCGACATCGATCGTATCCGGGCGGTACGCAAAAGCCGCCTGCGCTGCGCCGAATCGGGCGAAAACCGCCACGATGCGCCGCTGTGCCTGGTCGCTAACCACAATTATCGCCAGTTTCGCGTGGCGCTGATACCGGCCGAAGCGGATGGCGACTGCGTGCACCTGACGGATGAACAGATGCGGGCGTTGCACTGCCAGCCGGGCGATAGCCTGCGCGTCGTGCCGCTTTGCAGTGAGGAGAAAAAAGTATGACCCACCTGATTAATGGACAATGGCTGCGCGGCGAAGCAGAGGCGTTGGTCAAAACTGACCCGGTCAGTGGCGATACGCTGTGGCAGGGCGTGGCAGCTTCGCCAGCCCAGGTCAGCGCCGCCTGTGAGGCGGCACGCACGGCCTTTCCCGGCTGGGCCAGACGTCCGTTTGCCGAGCGTCAGGCAGCGGTAGAAAAGTTTGCCGCACAGCTGGAAGCACACAAAGCTGAGCTGGCGGAAACCATCGCCCGCGAAACCGGCAAGCCACGCTGGGAAGCGCTGACTGAAGTTGGCGCGATGATCAATAAAATTGCCATTTCGGTGAAGGCCTGGCATAGCCGCACTGGCGAACAGGCGGACGGCGAGAGCAGCCTGCGCCATCGTCCGCACGGGGTGCTGGCGGTATTTGGTCCCTATAATTTCCCCGGCCATCTGCCGAACGGTCATATCGTTCCGGCGCTGCTGGCCGGTAACTGCGTGGTGTTCAAACCCAGTGAGCTGACGCCGCTGACGGCTGAGAAAACCGTGCAGCTCTGGCTGGCGGCCGGCCTGCCAGCCGGTGTGCTGGCGCTGCTGCAGGGCGGGCGGGAAACCGGTCAGGCGCTGGCTGCGGATAGCCAGATTGATGGCCTGCTGTTTACCGGCAGCGCGCATACCGGTTACCAGCTGCACCGCCAGTTTGCCGGACAGCCTGAAAAGATGCTGGCGCTGGAGATGGGCGGCAACAATGCGCTGATTGTTGAAGATCCGGCCGATATTGACGCCGCGGTCCACATTGCGTTGCAGTCGGCGTTCATTACCGCCGGTCAGCGCTGCACCTGCGCCCGTCGCCTGCTGGTGAAACGCGGCGCAGCGGGCGATGCGTTTTTACAGCGTCTGGTGGAGGTCGCCGGTCGTTTGCAGCCGGGCGGCTGGAACGCTGAGCCGCAGCCGTTTATGGGCAGCGTTATTTCGACCGGCGCGGCGGAAAAGATTTTCGGGGAATGGCAACAGCGGGTGACGGCGGGCGGCAAAGTGCTGCTGGCGATGCGCTGGCCGGATCGCCACAGCGCACTGCTGACGCCTGGCATTATCGATTTAACCGATGTCGCGGGCGTGGCGGATGAAGAGGTGTTTGGTCCGCTGCTGGGCGTGATTCGCTATGACGATTACGATCAGGCGATCCGGCTGGCCAATCAGACGCGCTACGGTCTGTCGTGCGGCCTGATTTCGCCCTCCCGCGCCCAGTTCGATCAGCTGCTGCTTGAGGCACGAGCGGGTATCGTAAACTGGAATAAACCGCTGACCGGTGCAGCCAGTACCGCACCGTTTGGCGGCATTGGCGCGTCAGGCAACCATCGCGCCAGCGCCTGGTACGCCGCCGATTACTGCGCCTGGCCGATGGCCTCGCTGGAAACGGCGGATCTGACGCTGCCTGCCTCACTCTCGCCGGGACTCGATTTTTCACCTCAGGGAGCGGCGAAATGAGTGCAGTGGAAGCGAACTTTGATGGGCTGGTGGGTTTAACCCACCATTACGCCGGCTTGTCGTTTGGCAATGAGGCTTCGACCCGCAATCAGCTGCAGCCGTCGAACCCCCGGCTGGCGGCAAAGCAGGGCCTGCTGAAGATGAAAGCGCTGGCGGATATGGGCTATCTGCAAGGCGTTATTCCGCCGCATGAGCGACCCAACATCGGCGCGCTGCGCCAGTTAGGCTTCAGCGGCAGCGATGAGCAGGTGCTGGCCCACGCCGGAAAAACCGCACCAGGTTTACTTTCGGCCGCCAGCTCCGCTTCGGCGATGTGGGTGGCGAATGCCGCCACGGTCTCGCCGTCGGCTGACAGTGGCGATGGGCGGGTCCATCTGACCGTGGCTAACCTCAATAATAAATTTCATCGGGCGATGGAAGCGCCGGAGACCGCATTACTGTTGCGCGCCATCTTCCGCGATAGCCGCCACTTTAGCGTGCATGATGCCTTGCCGCAGGTGGCGATGTTTGGTGATGAGGGCGCGGCCAACCATAACCGGCTCGGCGGTGCGTATGGCGAGCCGGGCCTGCAGCTGTTTGTTTATGGTCGTGACAGCAGCCATGAAGGCAGGGCGCCGCAGCGGTATCCGGCCCGACAGACGCGCGAAGCCAGTGAAGCGGTGGCGCGACTGCATCAGCTCCCGGCCGAACAGGTGATGTTCGCGCAGCAAAACCCGGCGGTTATCGATCAGGGTGTGTTTCATAATGACGTGATAGCCGTGAGCAATCAGCAGATGTTGTTCTGTCACCAGCAGGCGTTTGTCGACCAGCCTGCGTTACTGGCCCGGCTACAGGCGCGGGTGCCGGGATTTGTGGCACTGGAAGTGCCGGAAAGTCGGGTATCGGTCAAAGACGCGGTCAACACCTATCTGTTTAACAGCCAGCTGCTGAGCCAGCCTGACGGCAGTATGCTGCTGGTGCTGCCGGAAGAGTCGCGCCAGCATGCGGGCGTCTGGGACTATTTGTGCGAGCAGGTGGAGAGTGAGGGTCCGCTCAAGGCATTGAAGGTGTTTGATCTGCGTGAAAGCATGTATAACGGAGGCGGACCGGCCTGCCTGCGTTTGCGGGTGGTGCTGACGCCACAGGAGCAGCAGGCGGTGAATCCCGCTGTAATAATGAACGATCGGCTATTTACCCGGCTGAACCAATGGGTTGATCGCCACTATCGCGATCGCCTGACGCAGGCCGATCTGGTCGATCCGCAGTTACTGCGCGAAGGACGTGAAGCGCTGGATGAATTAACGAAGCTGCTAGACTTAGGAAATGTGTATGCATTTCAGCAGTGAAGGGCGCGGCAGCAGCGGCTGCCGCTCACTTCAGGCTCAAAGGAGGAACGATGCAGGACTTTTTACAGCAAACGCTGTCCGGCGAGGCGCCGCGTAAGCGTAGTGGTGAAACGGCGCATCTTCGCTGGCAGTGGTTGTATCACGGCATTCTGTTAATGGAACCGACGGTGCCGGTTAAGCAGGCGCTGGTATTGTCAGCCGGTATTCACGGTAACGAAACCGCGCCGGTCGAAATTCTCAATCAGGTGATTAATCCGCTGTTGCGGGGCGAGAAGCCGCTGCAGCAGCGGATGCTGGTGATCCTCGGCAATCCCTCGGCGCTACGCAGCGGCAAACGCTACGTTCGCTATGATATTAACCGGCTGTTTGGCGGACGCTGGCAGCAGATTGATGACGGTGACGAAGCCCGTCGCGTGCTGCGTCTGGAGCAGACACTGGAGACCTTCTGGCAGGTCGGCGAATGCGATGAGACACGCTGGCACCTTGATATGCACACCGCGATTCGCGGTTCTTATCATCCACGCTTCGGCGTGATGCCGCACAATGAGCGTCCGTGGCCGCCTGAGTTTCTCAAATGGCTGGCGGCGGCCGGTCTCGAGGCGCTGGTATTCCACCGTTCGCCGGGCGGTACCTTTACCCATTTCAGCTGCGAGCACTTCGGGGCGGCCAGCTGTACGCTGGAGCTGGGCAAAGCGCTGCCGTTTGGCGCGAACGATCTCACGCAGTTCAGCGCGACGCAGCAGGCGCTGGCGGCCCTGCTATACGGCGATGCGCTGCCACCGGCGACCTCCACACCACGTCACTATCGGGTGGCGCAGCAGATTACCCGGCTGAGTGAACATTTCCAGCTCCACATGTCACCGGAAACGCTCAACTTCACCGCCTTTCCGCAGGGCGCGCTGCTGGCGGAGGATGGGGAGACCCGCTATTACGTCCAGCAGGCGCGCGAGTATGTTCTGTTTCCCAACCCCAATGTCGCTGCCGGCCTGCGCGCCGGATTGATGCTGATTGAAGAGGGCGAGCAGACTCAGGCGCTGCCGATCTGACGTCGGGCAAATTCAGCGAAAACAGGCGGGAGTTTTACTTCCGCTTTCCTGCCATTACCCTTACACTCCCCGCACACCTCTCCATGATTTCTGCCAGATTCGCTTTAAATTCATAAAGTTTTGCAATTCCTCACGCCTTTCTTCGCATTCTCTTCATGATTGCCGGATTTTTGTCTTTTATGCTTTCACGGCTTTACTCAGCCTCTGAGTAGTTGACGTTCAGCATCGTATGCTTGTTTCCGAAGACGCGACAGAGTGCTGTCGTCATAATCCCGAATCAATAATAAGGACACTATTATGCGCAAACTGACTTCCCTGTTACTGGCTTCTTCACTGGCATTTGGCGCGGCCAGCGCCGTTCACGCCGCCGCTGATAACCTGACGCCACCGCCAGCCGGCAGTGAAAAAGCGATGCATAAACCGCCAATGCGTCACGGCGGCATGGAGATGATGTTTAAAGGTCTGAACCTGACCGACGCACAGAAAACCCAGATACGTGACATCATGAAAGAGAGCCGCAAAGAGATGAAACGTCCGTCGCTGGAAGAGCGCCGTGCGATGCACAGCATTGTTGCCGCGGACAGCTTCGATCAGAGCAAAGCTGAAGCGCAGGCGGAAAAAATGACCGCCAATGCGAAAGATCATGCGCTGAAAATGCTGGAAACCCAGAACAAACTCTATAACGTGCTGACGCCAGAGCAGAAGAAGCAGTACAACGCCAATTTTGAAAAGCGTCTGACTGAGAAACGTCCGCACGATGACAAAATGGCACCGCCAGCCGCACCCGCTGAATAATTTTCGTTAAGCGAACGGTCTGAGACCGCCAGCCTTGTCCACTGACAGTAAGTGGACAGCGTCGGCGGTTTTTTTTATTTACAGCGGCAGGATAGGATAATCGCCCGACAGAATCGGTCGGCAGAGGATCTTGTAACCGTCGTGATCGAACCCCCCTTTGGGACGCTGCAACGTTTTCGCTTCCTCGATATTGCTGACCGAGCCAAGGTAAAACCAGTGATCGATGACGTGGATTTGAGTCATCTGTTTGCCTTCCTCGACCAGCCCGACCGCGCCCTGCCACGGCCAGCAAAAGACCCGTACATTTTCCAGCGCTTCCAGCAACCGATCCTGATGATCGCTGACCGGCTCTTTGCCGCAGCAGGCACCGGCACAGCGGCGCAGCGCGGAACGGAAACAGCCGCGCTGAGCACTGAGCGCTTCCAGCCCGAGCAAACCGTGACAGAGCTGATACTCATCGGCCAGCTGCTTCAGCCGCTCTATCGCAGCAAAGCGGCTACGATAGAGGCCAAACAAATTGGGCGACTGGCTGAAGTCGAGATCTTTGGCGTAAACCACCTGCGGTTTACCGTCGGTAATCTGCAACGAGCAGAGCTGGCGGTTTTTACGCAGGCGCTTATTAAACAGCGGCTGCTGCGTTTTAATCATCTGCGCTTCCAGCAGCAGCGCGCCGAGATCGCCCGCGGTTGGGATCCAGCTGACGCGCCGCGACTGGCGCAGCATTTTCGCCTCGTCCGGGGTGCGGAAATGCGACATCACCCGCGAGCGCAGGTTAACGCTTTTGCCAATGTAGAGCGGCAGCGAATCACTTTCGCCGTGAAAGGTATAGACGCCGGGCTGATTGGGCAGGCCTTCCAGCCACTCACGCAGGTGTTCGGGATATTGATAAATTGCAGCCGCGTCGAACTCGAGGCGGTGCGTTGCAGCACGTCTGACCAAGATGGACTCCATTTACTGGTTGTCCATACAGCATAACAGGCAGGTGAAATGATCGCCAGCCAGCCGATCAAAGACGCCGCGTCGCCAGCCAGCAGATCAGCGAACCGAGCGTGATCATCGCCACACCTTGCCAGAAGGCCAGCGGCGGTGTCAGGCCCAGCCACAGTGAGGCCAGCAGGGCGGAAAAAACCGGTGTGAAGTAGGAGGCGGTGGCCAGCAGTGTCAGATTGCCGTGCTGAATACCGTGATTCCAGGCGGAGTAGGCGATAGCGGTCGACGCCCCGACAAAGAACACTTCCAGCAGCGGCATCAGTGCGAATTGCATCGGTACCGCTGGTGCACTCAGCAAGGTTTTGACCCACAGCGCCAGCGCGGTGAGGATAAAAAATAGCGTGACACCATTCGCGCCGCGGGCATAGCGACGGGTGATATTGTTGTAGAGCGCCCAGGTTATGGCAGCGATAAACGCCAGCGTGTAAGCCGTTGGGTTACGCAACAGGTTCTGCCACATCAGAGCGGGCGAGCCGCCGCCGTTGGCCTTCATCACCCAGACGATGCCCAGCAGAGAAAGCGCCAGTCCCGGCCACAGCCACAGGCGAAAGCGCTGCTGGTTAAACGGGATCGCCAGCACCACCGTCAGGCAGGGCCAGAGATAGTTGATCATGCCCAGCTCCAGCGACTGGCTGCGATCGCTGGCCAGCCCAATCGCCAGCGCCAGACAGATTTCATAGCCGACAAACAGCGCACCGCCGATGGCTAAGTACGCGGCGGGCATCGCGCCGGGTCTGGGCAAACCGCGAGTAATGCAGAGCAGCAGGGCGGTGGTGGTATAGATCAGGGCCGCACCGCCGGTCGCGCCAAAGGCTTCACTGACGCTGCGCAGCAGGCCAACCGTGGTGCTCCAGAGCAGAATGGCGATCAGACCGATCAGGGTGGCGCGTGTCACAGTAGCAGGCATGTTGCTATCAACGGGATGAGGCAGGAGAAAGCCTCCCTTGCCGCAGCAAGGGAGGGACGGGTTTACTTCCAGAAGTCGTCGAATACGGTAATCGGTGGGCGACGTTTGTGCTCAGTTTTCTGATACCAGCCTTCAATGATTTTCGCGTTATCCGGGTCGATGGTTTTGCCTTCCAGATAGTCATCAATCATCTCGTAGGTTACGCCCAGCGCCACTTCATCCTGCAGGCCGGGACGATCGTCTTCCAGGTCAGCTGTGGGTTTCTTCAGGTAGAGATGTTCCGGGCAGCCGAGTTGCTTCAGCAGTTGCTTGCCCTGGCGTTTGTTAAGACGGAACAGCGGATTAATGTCGGTACCGCCATCACCATATTTGGTGAAGAATCCGGTGACCGCTTCAGCCGCATGGTCGGTACCCACCACCACGCCTTTGGTCATACCGGCGATGCTGTACTGGGCTTTCATACGCTCACGCGCTTTTTCATTGCCGCGCACGAAGTCAGACAGTGTAATGCCGGCCGCCTGCAGCGCCCGCTCACTGGCCAGCACCGATTCTTTAATGTTGACCACCAGCGAGCGATCGGGCTGGATAAATGCCAGCGCGTCCTGGCAATCCTGCTCATCGGCCTGCACGCCGTAGGGCAGGCGCACCGCGATAAACGTGTAGTCATTATCGCCGCTCTCTTCGCGCAGTTCGCCGATCGCCATCTGCGCCAGCTTGCCTGCGAGGGTCGAGTCCTGACCGCCGCTGATCCCCAGCACCAGCGTCTTAATGGCGCTGTGCCGCTTCAGATAGGCTTTAAGAAAATCGACGCTAACGCGCACTTCGTGATCGGCGTCGATAGTAGGCTTAACGCCCAGTGCTTCAATGATTTCCTGCTGCAGTGACATGAACTTCTCCTCAGGTCAGTGGCCCGTCGGCTCGATGCGAACGTTTTATTAAAGCTAACGTGCCTCAGCGAAAACAACAAGCCAAAGCGGCAGTCGATTTCAGTTAACCGTTGCGAAATCAGACAGTTTTCACCTGCGGCTGCGGTTTTTTGGCCAGCACAATGAACATCAGGATCGCCAGCATAAAGCAGCCAAAAATGGTAGCGGTCATGCTCAGCACCGAGGTGCCGCCAATGCCGGTAATCGGCACGGTGATAGCGCCCAGGGTGAACATGGTGACGCCAATCACTGCCGAGGCGCTACCGGCGCGATGGCCCTGGCTCTGCATCGCCAGTGAGGAGGCCGTCGTCGCGATCACCCCATTACTGGCAATGGTAAAGAACAGCGCCACCAGCAGCAGCGGTAACGGCGCCTGCGTTAGCGCGGCCAGCAGCAGCAGGCTGGAGGCAACAAAGGCCAGCGTCAGTCCACCTTTCAGCACCCGATATTCTCCCCACAGCGGGCAGAGACGGGCACTGGTCTGCGAGGCGATCACCAGCCCGACACCGTTGGCGGCAAAGCAGAAGCTAAACGCCTGCGGCGAGAGTCCGTAGATTTGCTGCAGCACAAACGGTGATGCGCCGATATAGGCAAACATCCCGGACATCATAAAGCCCTGCGTCAGACAGAAGCCCATGAAAGGACGATGAGTCACCACCTGTCCCAGCGCTGCGTAGGCGGAGAAAATGGAACCTTTACTGCGTCGCGCATCGGGCAGGGTTTCATGCAGTTTCCAGCGCGCCAGCAAAATCAGCAGCAGGGCAATGCAGCCGAGCACCACAAAAATGCCGCGCCAGTTAAGCACCGTCATCAGCACGCCGCCAAGTACCGGTGCGGCGATCGGGGCCAGGCCATTGACCAGCATCAGCAGCGCAAAGAAGCGGGTCAGTTCGTGACCGCTGTACATATCACGAGCGATGGCGCGTGATAACACTGCACCGCCCGCGCCGGCTAAGCCTTCAAACAGACGGGCCAGCAGTAGCTGATGAATATCCTGCGCCAGCGCACAGCCGATCGAGGCGATAAACAACAGCACCAGTGACAGCGCCAGCGGCCGCAGACGCCCAAATTTGTCGCTCATCGGACCAAACACCAGCTGACCGGCACCCAGGCCGAGTAATCCGGCGGTCAGGCTAAGCTGTGCCGTGGCGGTTTCGGTTTGCAGGTCACGCGCCAGCTGGGGCAGCGCGGGCAGGTAGAGATCGATACACAGCGGGCCGAGTGCGGCCAGCAGGCCCAGCGTAATGGCATAAACCAGCCGGTTGGAATGTACAGGTGTCATTTATTCTCAGTATCTGAAGCGATGGGTGAACAGCAGGCAGACAACGCCTTCACAGGCGGTCACGGATGCCGGAGCCGGTCCTGGCACTGCCGGTGATGGCAAACTGCACTCGGCAGATGGGTTGTTGCCGCGAGAGGCGCCGTTTTTTTGGCGCTGATTATACGTGCCCGTTGACAGCAAAACAGCCTTCTTTACGAAATCCTGACGGTTGTCAGTGCATTAAAAGTTCGCCATAAACTTGATAAACCTGAATTTATGTTCCAGGCTTGTCTGCACATGGACAATAAATGAGGAACAACAAGATGAATAAAGTGATGGGATGTATCGCTGCGGCGCTGACGCTGGCTGCACTGTCTGGTTGTACGACTTACGACCGCGCTGAAAGCTACGTCACCAAGCCGGTGGTGAAGGATGTTAAAAAAGGGATGACCCGTGACCAGGTTCGTCAGATCGCTGGCGCACCGTCAACCGAGATCACCATGGTTCACGCGCGCGGCACCTGCCAGACCTACGTTCTGGGCCAGCGTGATGGCAAAGCACAGACCTACTTCGTGAGCTATAACGATACCGGTCGCGTAATGAACTACGGCTTCCAGAGCTGTGCGGAATACGATACCGATCCGCAGGCTCAGCAGTAAGTTATACGCTGTAAAGCCCCAATTGAATAATAAGCGGCCCGTCAGATGACGGGCCGTTTTTCGTTGTGGTGCGGCTTATAACCCTGCCGGGCGCGGAACCTCGACGTAGTCGCCATCGATCTGGCGCTGATAGTAGTGTCCCTGCTGGACATAGAAGCGTTTACCGTTGAAGTCCAGTACCCGCATATCGTCGCTGACGCGGCGCTCTTCAGGTGGCTCCACCACCACATACTCCTCGCCGTGGCGCTGATAGTAATTACCGTTAAGCAGGTAGTAAGTCAGGCCGCCAATCAGTACTGCCGTGGCGACTTCAGGCAGGAAGCGCACCGGACCGGGGCCGCCCCAGTGAGGACCAGGACCGCCGTGTGGGCCCCATCCGCCAGGATGGGCAAAAGCGATAGCCGGGGTTAACAGGGTTAACGCCAGCAGTGAGGCGATAACTTTTTTCATCGGGCATTCTCCTCATAAGACTCCACGCAGAATTGGCTTTTTACCGGCTAAAGACAAGCGCTAAAGCGGCGAATTTTCGCCTGTTTACCACGCTTAACGCTTTCTTAACGACGTCGCCATCAAGCGGGGAAATTATGGAGAGAGGAAGGCGGGAGAGGAGAAGAGAACCTGGCGCAGGCGCGCCAGGTTTAACCAGGATTAACGATGTGCCAGTTCGGCGTGTTCATCGCTTTCCAGCACGCGCTTATCGGTCAGACCTAACCAGCGGCTGGTCAGGGAACCTGCCGTCATCGAGCCATTGACGTTCAGCGCGGTACGGCCCATATCGATCAGCGGTTCGATGGAGATCAGCAGTGCGACCAGCGTCACTGGCAGGCCCATCGCGGGCAGCACAATCAGCGCGGCAAACGTAGCACCGCCACCGACACCGGCCACGCCGGCAGAGCTCAGCGTTACAATCCCGACCAGCGTGGCGATCCACAGCGGGTCAAACGGATTGATGCCGACGGTTGGCGCAACCATCACCGCCAGCATGGTCGGATAGAGTCCGGCACAGCCGTTCTGACCAATCGTGGCACCGAAAGAGGCCGAGAAGCTGGCAATCGACTCCGGTACGCCAAGGCGACGGGTCTGCGTCTCGACGCTCAGCGGAATGCTGGCGGCGCTGGAGCGGCTGGTAAAGGCGAAGGTAATCACCGGCCACACTTTGCGGAAGAAACGCATCGGGTTAATGCCGTTCACCGACAGCAGCAGCGCGTGGACGCCAAACATAATCGCCAGGCCAAGATAAGAGGCAACCACGAAGCTTCCCAGTTTGATGATGTCCTGCAGATTCGAACCGGCCACCACTTTGGTCATCAGGGCCAGCACGCCGTAGGGGGTCAGCTTCATCACTAAACGAACCAGCTTCATCACCCACGACTGCAGCGTGTCGATCGCGACCAGCACACGCTGACCTTTGACTTCATCATCTTTCAGCAGTTGCAGCGCGGCCACACCGAGGAAGGCCGCGAAGATGACGACGCTGATGATCGACGTCGGGTTAGCGCCGGTGAGATCGGCAAACGGATTTTTCGGAATAAAGGAGAGCACTAGCTGCGGCACGCTCAGGTCAGCGACCTTACCGACGTAGTTGCTCTGAATGGCGCTCAGACGCGCCGTTTCCTGCACGCCCTGCACCAGACCTTCAGCGCTCAGACCAAACAGGCCGGTGACAAATACGCCGACCAGCGCGGAGATAGCGGTGGTAAACAGCAGCACGCCGATGGTCAGTACGCTGATTTTACCCAGCGAGGAGGCGTTATGC
>Ga0302349_1000386_pt1 | contig 55725 bp, 39 predicted proteins | sample PhyAR1_FD_202176 | JGI IMG/M metagenome (GOLD analysis project Ga0302349, IMG submission 202176) | Leaf surface microbial communities from alfalfa plants in UC Gill Tract Community Farm, Albany, California, United States - DLSL A.R1... | ecosystem: Host-associated > Plants > Phyllosphere >... | reverse complement strand
TGGCAAAGAAGCCGATTTTGTGGTGCTCGACCCTCTGGCCGGTCCGATTCTGTCTGAGCGTAACAAGCAGGCGAAAAATATCGACGAAATTCTGTTTGGTATGGAGATGCTGGGTGATGATCGCATCGTTGCGCATACCTATGTGATGGGAAAGAAAATGAAATAATCTGACATTTCGTGACGAGTAGAAAGACGGAGAATGCCCGAACCGCTTTTATCTGAGAGCGGTGTTAACAGGCAGTAAGCCGACGCAATATATAAATTATAAGTCCTGCTAAAGGCGCTCTCCGTCTGTTTCTAAACCAATTTGACAGGCTTAAAGGCAATGTTCCTGTCACAAGCCGCCCGATTTACACTAACGGCACAAGAATCAATAGTTCAGGCGGTAGTACGCTTGTCACAGAGAATCGTCAATCACCATAAATTCCCGCATCAATGGGTGGTGAGGGCTCTTCGCCTGGCAAAAGGATGATTGTCTGCGCGTGAGCAAAGATAACGGGTTTTATAGCCACGCCTGGCAGAGAAATGCTTAGTGGCGACTAATTGAATTTAAGCCTGACAGTGTGATTTCACCTCAGCCCGCGGCGCGGCTGCCGATCGCTGATATCGCGATAATAGACACGATGAATCATTTCGCCGCAGCCCGAACAGCGGACGGAAATATAAGTGGGAATATAGTCTCTGCCGTTTGGCGCAGTGGCACCGTGACGTTCGATATTAATCTCCTGCCATTGATGGCGGTGAAGAATAAGCGCTGACAATCGCATCATACATCCTGAATAGTATGAATTTCCGCTTCAACAGTCGTTCAACTCCCTGAAAATAGGTGTTTTTTTGCGATGCTGTGCGCAGGCTAATTCTTATGGCGTGATGCAGCTTATCAATGGAAATAACATCCCCGCAGGGCGCTAATATTACCTACCTCAAAAAAGGTGTATTTATAGCCCGCAGCATTAAGCCTGTTTTTGCCGTCACAGGAATTGATCGGGATCCTACGAAGTGTTACCGGCGCGAGGATTGCTCGCGCGGGGTGACTTGCTTTCGCTGCGGCGGCTCCTTATGCTGCAGGCTGTAACATGACTCGGGGTGCCCTTCCACGTGAAGGCTGAGAAATACCCGTTGAACCTGAACTGGATAATGCCAGCGTAGGGAAGTCTGATGCCTGACCGCATTCGCCTTCTTGTTCGCCGGTTGGGAGCTATGATGAATCATCAATCTCAACACCTTTCTGCTGCGCAATTCGCGCCCATTCTGTACCGCTTCCGTCGCCAGTCACCACTGGTGCACTGCATGACCAATGACGTGGTTCAAAACTTTACCGCCAATGTGCTGCTGGCGCTCAACGCTTCGCCAGCGATGGTGATTGATGCAGAGGAGGCCGCGCAGTTCAGCGGTTTTGCCGATGCCTTGTTAATTAATGTCGGGACGCTGACCGCTGAGCGCCAGCAGGCGATGCAGGCGGCGATCACGGCTGCCCGTCAGGCCGGCACGCCCTGGACGCTGGATCCGGTGGCCGTTGGAGCACTGACGCTGCGCACGACTTTCTGTCAGCAGCTGCTGAGCCAGCAACCGGCGGTGATCCGGGGGAATGCCTCAGAGATTCTGACGCTGGCGCAGCAGGCCGGCGGCGGACGCGGAGTAGACAGCCTGCATCAGGCGGATGTGGCGCTGGAGGCGGCCCGGCAACTGGCCCGTGACTATCAGACGCTGGTGATCGTGACCGGCGAAGTGGACTACGCTACCGACGGTCTGCGGACTTTTGCCATTCACGGCGGCAGCCCGCTGATGACGCGGGTGGTCGGCACCGGCTGCGCGTTGTCGGCAGTGGTGGCGGCCTTTAGCAGTCTGACCGGTGACCGGCTGCTCAACGTGGCGACGGCCTGTCAGGTGATGGCACGCGCCGGTGAGCAGGCAGCGGCAGGCTCGACCGGGCCAGGTAGTTTTGCCACGGCGTTTCTTGATGCGCTCTGGACGCTGGAGGTGAACCATGAAGCGCATTAATGCCCTGACTATCGCCGGTACCGATCCCAGCGGCGGAGCGGGGATTCAGGCCGATCTGAAAACCTTTTCGGCGCTGGGCGCGTACGGCACCAGCGTGATCACCGCGCTGGTGGCGCAGAATACCCGAGGCGTCCAGTCGGTCTACCGCATCGATCCTGACTTTGTCGCCGCTCAGCTCGATTCAGTGCTGGATGATGTGCGTATCGACAGCGCGAAAATCGGCATGTTATCGGAAACCGCGATAGTAGAACGGGTCGCGGCACGGCTGAAGCGCGCTGAAATTCCCTTTGTGGTACTGGATACGGTGATGGTGGCGAAAAGCGGCGATGCGCTGCTCTCGCCGGATGCAATTGCCAGCGTGCGCGAACTGTTACTGCCTCAGGTGTCGCTGATCACGCCGAATCTGCCGGAGGCGGCGGCGTTGCTGGGATGTGCCGTAGCGCAGAATGAAGCGCAGATGCGGACGCAGGGCGAGGCGTTACTGGCAGCGGGATGTCAGGCGGTATTGATGAAAGGCGGACATCTTACGGCTGACGACAGTCCGGACTGGCTGCTGACGCCTTCGGATCAGCTGCGGTTCAGCACGCCGCGCGTCAATACCCGGCATACCCACGGCACCGGTTGTACGCTGTCAGCAGCGCTGGCGGCATTGCGTCCCCGCTATGCGAACTGGGCAGATACGGTGGCTGAGGCCAAAGCCTGGTTGCAGCAGGCGCTGTTGCAGGCAGATTCACTGGAGGTCGGGCAGGGGATTGGTCCGGTACACCATTTTCATCAATGGTGGTAACAGCGTTGCGTCGTCCCTGAACAGGGCGACGCAGCGGTATCAGGGGGCTTCAAACCATGCGCTGTTGCGCTCGGCGATAGGGGTAATCGAGAAGATCATCTCCTGCAGATGGCGGCGCATCGCCGCTTCGGCAGCGTCAGGGTCGTGCTGTTTTAACGCCGCGAAAATCTCCTCATGCTGCTCAATCAGGCTTTCCGGCGGGGAAACCTCACTCAGCGTCAGAAAACGCACCCGGTCCATCGCCGCTTTGATGTTCTCGACCGTTTCCCACGCCAGCTTACAATCAATACTTTCGGCAATCAGCCGGTGAAACTCATCATCCAGGCTGAGAAACGCCTGGCTGTCATGCCGCTCAGCGGCCATACGCTGCAGTTGCAGGTTGTGCGCCAGCACCATCAGCGCCGGTTCGCCAATCTCCAGCGCGGCACGACGCACCACCGACACTTCCACCGCTTCACGGATAAAGCGACCATCCGCCACCCGTTTGGCAGAGATTTTACGCACAAAGGTGCCGCGCTGCGGCAATACCTGTACCAGCCCGGCCTCGGCCAGTTTGATGAACGCTTCCCGCACCGGCTGGCGAGAGACGTTAAAACGCGCAGAGACCTCTTTTTCCGACAGCAGCGAACCAGGCTGAATCGCACAGGTCACGATATCTTTGCGCAGAAACCGGTAAATCTGCTGATTCACCGGTTCGCTGGTGGTAATGGTATAAGCGATCGACATGCAGCAATATCCATATTACGGCTGGCTGATGCCAGCCCGATGGGAAAGAGTCAGTCTAATCAGCACGCTGCGTCTGCGCCAGTGCTTTGTCACCAGGCGGTTATGCCTGGCTCATGCACTGTTGTACCGTCGCCCGCGCGCCCTGAGTCGTCAGCTGCTGATAATAGGCGGTCAGTCGGGCAACCAGATCGGCGTTTTGCGCCAGATCGTCGCCAAAGATTTCGCGCAGACCCAATAGCGCACGCACACGCGGCGCGCCTTCTTCGCTGCTGGCGACCGTCTCTGCCAGCGTGGCTTTCAGCGGATCGCGAATTTCAATCGGCTGGCCCTGCTCGTCAATGCCTCCGACATAGCGCATCCAGGCTGCCACGCCCAGCAGCAGCAGTTCGCAGCGGCTGTTGTTACGCAGATGCCAGCGCAGACTGTCCAGCAGACGCTGCGGTAATTTTTGCGATCCGTCAGTGGCGATTTGGTATGTGCGATGTTTGATGGCGCGGTTTTCATAGCGGGCAATCAGCGAATCAGCATAGGCTTCAAGGTCCACGCCCTGGGTGCGCAGGGTCGGTGCCTGCTCATCGACCATCAGTGAACGGGCTGCGGCACGGAAGTGCGGGTCCGCCATGCAGTCACTGATGTGCTGATAACCGGCAAGGTAACCCAGATAGGCGAGGAAAGAGTGGCTGCCATTCAGCATCCGCAGTTTCATCTCTTCATACGGCAGCACGTCGGAGACCAGTTCGGCACCCGCTTTTTCCCACGCCGGGCGACCGCTGACAAAGTTATCTTCGATGACCCACTGAAAGAAGGGTTCCGCTTCCACCGCCACCGGATCACGGGAGCCGAGCCGTTCGGCTAGCGCATCAAAGGCAGCATCGGTCATCGCCGGCACGATACGGTCAACCATGGTTGACGGAAAGGTGATCTGCTGCTGGATATAATCAGCCAGCGCCTTATCCTGCCGTTGTGCCAGCTGCACAATCACGTTGCGGGTCACATGGCCATTCTCCGGCATGTTGTCGCACGACATCACGCTGAAAGGGGGCAGACCCAGCTCGCGACGCCGGGCAATCGCGGCCAGAATCAGACCCGGCAACGAACGTGGCGACTGCGGGTTTTGCAGATCATGGACGATGTCGGGATGATCCGGATTGAGATTGCCGCTGGCCGGCTGGTGGCAATAGCCTTTCTCCGTCACGGTCATCGAGACAATCGCCACATCGGGCTGACACAGCGCGTCGATTACCGCATCAATGCCGTCGCCTTTACCATGCAGCGCCGCCGTGATTACGCCGATGACCCGGGTCTGCAGCGAATCATCCGCCATTTCGGTCAGGGTATAGAGCAGTTGCTGTTTGCGCAGCGCCTGAATCAGTTCGCCGCTGTTAAGGTTAACTTCGCAGTAACCCCAGTCGCTGTCGTGTTCGGCGGCCAGCTTATCGCTGCACAGCGCCTGATGGGCACGGTGAAAGGCACCAAAGCCGATGTGCACCATCCGGGTTTTAAGCTGGCTACGGTCGTAGGCAGGGCGCTGGATCTCAGCGGGCAGGCGATCAATCTGTAACATAGTCCGTCCTTATGGCAAACGGGGCGCGAGGCGCCCCGAAATCAGTGATCATGTCGCGTGATGAAGGTTATACCGAAACCGGTTTATCCTGCGTTTTCGGGCTGCGAATCACAAACAACACCAGGAAAGCACCCAGCGCGGCGACACAGCCAGCCAGCACAAAGGCGCTGTCGAATTTGCCGGTATGCTGGACAATAAAGCCGGTGACAATCGGGCCGATGATACCGGACAGGCTGCCGACCAGATGGATAAAGCCGCTGATGCTGCCGACCCGGCTCTTGTGCACCACATCCTGAATAATCGCCCAGTAGATTGCGCCGGTAATGTAGAGGAAGAAGATCGACACCGACATCATCATCACCGCGGGAACCACATCTTTTATCGTACCTGCCAGCGCCACACAAATTGCCGCCGCCAGCAGTGAGACCACCAGCACAATTTTACGGGACAACAACAGTTTGCCGGTGATGTTAAAGATTTTATCGGAGATCCAGCCGCCCAGCGCCAGGCCGACGAAACCGACAATCCACGGGATCATGGTGGTGATGCTCATCGACTTGATATCCAGGCCGTGCGCCTGCACCAGATAAGCCGGAAACCAGCTCAGGAAGAAGAACAGAATGTAGTTGTAGCAGAAGAAGGCAAACGCGGTCACCAGGATGATCGGCTGACGCAGGTAGTAGCCAAACGGATGAGCGGTTTCTGACAGATCGGCCTCATCATTGGGGTTCGCCGCTTTCAGACGTTCAATTAACAGGCGCTCCTCTTCACTCACGCGTTTGCTTTTCGCCGGGTTGTCCGCAGCGAAGAACAGCCAGAAGGTCATCCATACCAGACCGATGCAGCAGACGATAATGAATGCCGGACGCCAGCCATAGGCCAGCGCCAGATAACCGATAATCGGACCGGCTACCGCGCCACCCAGCGGCGAACCGGCGCTGAGTAATCCCATCGCGGTGGCGGCCTGTTTTTTGGGAAACCAGCCGTTGATCGCTTTGTTGGCCGAGGCACAGATAGGTCCTTCAGCCATACCGAACAGCACGCGCAGGATCAGCAGCGACCAGAAACCGGTCGCCAGCGCGGTCATGCCGCAGAAGATTGACCAGGCGCCTACCGCGACCGCCAGCACAATTTTCGGGCCAAACCGGTCAGTGGCGAGGCCACCGACGAAGTTAAACAGCGCGTAACCAAAGAAGAAGCTGCCGAAGATCATGCCGAACTGCTCAGCATTGATCGCCAGATCTTTTTCCACCAGCGGCACGGTCAGCGACAGGGCAACACGATCGAGGTAATTGATCATGTAAACCAGGAACAGCAGTAAAACGAGGGTCCAGCGCAGATTCTTGAACATACAAACTCCGTGATCTGTTTTCTCTTTATAATCATGCCGGCGGGTACGCACCGGCTGAGGACACCTGGTGTTCAGTGGGCATTAACCCATTTGCAGGATCACTTTGCAGCAGGTGCGCGGATCTTTCTCGAACAGCGTCATGGCGCGTTCAATCTCCTGAAGTGGGAAATAGTGCGTGACCAGCTTCTCTGGCTGGATTAACCCTTTTTCCATCCATTCAATCACCTGCGGGAAGCGGTTGCTGTTAAGCCGTGAGGTAAACAGCGACAGCTCTTTGCTGGTGAGACTTTGCTGCGTAATGCTGCAGGGTTCGCCGGAAAAGCCCAGCAGACCGATACGCGCCGCCGGAGAGGCGAGGGCAGCCGCTTCGGCCAGAATGGTGGGATGGCAGGCCGCGTCGATAATCAGCGTCGGCTGAACGCCTTCCAGCTGCGCTGCCAGCGGAACCTCGCTGTTGTTAAACAGCCGATCGGCCCCGTTCTGCTCTGCCAGTGCCAGCCGTTCCGGCAGGCGATCCACCACCATTACCTCTTTGACGTTGTAAACGCCTTTCAGCACCTGAATCGTGGTTAAGCCCATCGGACCGGCACCGTAAATCAGCGCCACATCCTGCGGTTGCGGCTGCAAAAACGCAGTGATGTTAGCGGCGATGGTAAACGGCTCGACCAGACTCGCCAGCCGATCGGGGATGCTGTCCGGCAGGCAGAAGGCATTGCTGGCGGGGGCCAGCGCATAGTCACTGAAGCCGCCGTCGCGATGGACGCCAATCACCTGCAGTGAAGTACAGACGTTGGGGCGACCTACCGAACAGGGATAGCAGTGACCACAGCTGACCACCGGATCGACCGCCACGCGTTCACCCAGCCGGGCCGCATCGACGCCGTCGCCGACCGCATCGATCACGCCAAAAAATTCATGACCAATCACCCGCGGATATCTGGCGAACGGGTTGTGGCCGTGCCAGATATGGACGTCAGAGCCGCAGATGCTGGCATAGGCCACTTTCACCCGGACTTCACCGGCCGCCGGTTGCGGCAGCGGACGTTCAGCCAGCACCAGCTCGCCTGGTTGTTCAATTACCACACTTTTCATCGGGCGCTCCTTACCAGTTCCACAGCGTGCCGTCTTCGAGACGGGCGACCGGCAGATAGGCGGGTTCGTAGGGATATTTCGCGGCCAGCTTCTCGTTAAATTCAATGCCCAGACCCGGTTTGTCGCCAGGATGCATATAGCCCTGGTCAAAGGTCCAGTTAGCCTCGAACAGCTCCATCATCTGTTCAGAGAAGCCCATATACTCCTGCACGCCGAAGTTAGGCACCCAGAGATCAAAGTGCAGCGCGGCTGCCATGCAGATTGGCGAGAGATCGGACGGACCGTGTGAGCCGGTGCGTACCTGATAGAGTGAGGCGAAATCCGCAATGCGGCGCATCCCGGTAATTCCGCCCGCATGGGTAATGGTGGTGCGGATATAGTCAATCAGCTGCTCTTCAATCAGCTGCTTACAATCCCAGATGCTGTTGAACACTTCTCCTACCGCAATTGGCGTCACGGTGTGCTGACGGATCAGGCGGAAACATTCCTGATTCTCGGCTGGCGTCGGATCTTCCATCCAGAACAGGCGGTAATCTTCCACGCTCTTACCGAAACGCGCCGCTTCAATCGGCGTCAGACGGTGGTGCATGTCATGCAGCAGATGCTCATCAAAGCCAAATTTGTCACGGATCGCCGCGAACAGTTTTGGTGTGAAATCGAGGTATTTCTCGGTTGACCAGAACTGCTCTTCCGGCCAGTTACCTTTGGTGGCGGGTTCATAGGCCAGCCCTTTACCTTTCGCCATGCCGTAGGTGGTTTTCATCCCCGGTACGCCGCACTGGGCACGGATCGCCTTGAATCCCAGCTCTTTATGCTTCGCGTAGTCGTCCATCACTTCATCGATGGAATGGCCGGTAGTGTGGCAATAGACCATCACACCGGTGCGTGACGCGCCGCCCAGCAGCTGATAAACCGGCATATTGGCGGCTTTGCCTTTGATATCCCACAGCGCCATATCCACCGCAGAGATGGCGGACATGGTCACCGGGCCGCGACGCCAGTAAGCGCCTTTATAGAAGAACTGCCAGATATCTTCGATTTGATGCGCATCGCGGCCAATCAGCTGCGGGCAGACGTGATCTTTCAGATAGGACGCTACCGGTAATTCGCGGCCATTCAGCGTGGCATCGCCAATGCCGGTCAGGCCCTGATCGGTAGTGATTTTGACAGTGACAAAGTTTCTGCCTGCACAGGTTACAAATACTTCAGCGTTAACAATTTTCATCCCGATAGCCTTTAGTCAGCATTCAATGATGAAAAAATACGCGCTTTAATACTACCATACAAGTTGATGCGGCAGAGTTGTGAAGGCAATCACAAAGCGTTAACGCTGGCAAAAAGAAAGGGGCTTTCGCCCCTTGTTTGATCAATCAGGCCAGCAGCGGACACTGCGGCGGCAGACGGCAACTCAGCGCACCGGCCAGCACCTCAATCACGAACTCACGTCCGGAAAGCGGCTCACCGTCAAGGTTAAAGGTCATTTCATGCGGTGAACGGATCGTCAGCGACTGCAGCTGCGTGGTGACGATGCCGGGATTGTCATCATCGCCGGTCAGCGAGTGCAGCAGCGTAGGCAGCAGCTCCTGAGCGGTGACGATGCTGACATCCAGCCGGCCATCGTTGATCAGCGCCGACGGACAGAGACGCTGTCCGCCGCCCGCCTGACGGCCATTACCAATCCCGATCACCAGCGCATCGCCCTGCCAGTGAAAGTCGGGTCCGCTGATTTCACAGGTATCGGGCTTGAGGGTATCCATCCGCATCAGGCCGTGAATAAAGTAGGAGACGCCGCCCAGAGCCGATTTCAGTTTTTCCGGCGTTTCGGTGGTGATCCGGGTGCCAAATCCGCCGGTCGCCATATTAATGAAATAGTGGGTCTGATTGACCCGCGCCAGATCGATGCTGCTGGCTTTACCCTGAATGGCCAGCCGCAACGCGGGTTCCATCTCTTCGGGGATGCCGACGCTGGTGGCAAAATCGTTGGCGGTACCCAGCGGCAGAATGCCGAGCACCGGACGATGGGCCGCTTCAGAGGCTGCCAGCGCGGTGGCGATCTCATTGATGGTGCCGTCACCGCCGCCAGCGACCACGGTTTCTGCCTGTAGTGCAATCGCCTCTTTGACATAGCGGTCACCGTCACCTTTTTCAAAGGTCACACGTACCGCGATATCAAAACCTTCTTCACGCAGCGAGCTGATTGCGTCTCGCAGATCATCATTGCCTGCGCCTTTTCCATTCAGAATCAGCAGCGTAAGCGATTTTTTATCCATTATCTGTTCCTTGAAGATCTACAGAGTGAGAGGAGGGTTATAACATAGCTGACCGCCGAAAATTATTGGCGATAGTGAGAAAAAAGAAAACCCGCACGGGGGAGCCGGGCGGGTGAATGAGGTGGTTCCAGTAATAACCTGCTGATTGTTGTTACTCGTTGGCAGCAGGCGGGACTATAAGGCAGCGCCGCTCAGGGGTCTGTGATCCTGTTCTAACTTCATCAAAATGTTTCAGTTGGTAAACGATTTGCATGAGGATCGCGCGTGTCCTGGCCGTCAGCAAAATTGCGCAGCAGCAGGCCGAAGCGCAGATCAACCTCTTCGGGTACCCGCAGCCAGACGCGGTGTCCGTCGCCGGGCGCAACATCGATCGCCTCGCCACGTGCATTCTGCAACGCATCCAGCTGACACAGCAGATTCCCGGCGGGCGTCATGATCTCCAGCTGATCGTGCAGCATGAATTTGTTTTTCACCGCCACTTCCGCCCAGTCATCCCGTCGCTCACCGGTAAATTCGCCCACGAACTGCTGACGATCGGAGACTGAAAAGCCCTGCTGATAGTTCTGGTAGCTGTCGTGGGTGTGACGACGCAGGAAACCTTCGGTATAACCGCGATGGGCCAGTCCTTCCAGCGTTTCCAGCAGCGACGGATCAAAAGGTTTTCCGGCGGCAGCATCGTCAATCGCCCGGCGATAGACCTGCGCGGTGCGGGCGCAGTAATAGTAAGATTTGGTGCGGCCTTCAATCTTCAGCGAGTGGACGCCCATCTGACTGAGACGCTCAACGTGCGCCACCGCGCGCAGATCTTTGGAGTTCATGATGTAGGTGCCGTGTTCATCTTCAAAGGCGCTCATTACCTCGCCCGGCTTCATCTTCTCTTCCAGCAGAAACACTTTGTCGGTCGGCTGCCCGACGCCGAGCGTCGGCGTGACATCCTGCACCGGGATCGGCTGATGGATACCGACGATATTGCCGACCTCATCCTGCTGGCCTTCGGCCACCTTATACTCCCAGCGGCAGGCGTTGGTGCAGGTGCCCTGATTGGGATCGCGTTTATTCATGTAACCGGAGAGCAGGCAGCGGCCGGAGTAGGCCATGCAGAGTGCGCCGTGAACAAACACCTCCAGTTCCATCTCCGGCACCTGCTGACGGATTTCGGCAATCTCTTCCAGCGACAGTTCGCGAGACAGAATCACCCGGCTCAGCCCCATCTGCTGCCAGAACTTAACCGTCGCCCAGTTAACCGCATTGGCCTGTACCGACAGATGAATCGGCATCTGCGGAAAGGCCTCCCGCACCAGCATGATCAGGCCCGGATCGGACATAATCAGCGCATCAGGCTGCATCGCCACCACCGGGGTTAAATCACGGATAAAGGTTTTCAGCTTGGCGTTATGCGGCGCAATGTTAACCACCACATAGAACTTTTTGCCCAGCGCGTGCGCTTCATCGATCCCTTTGGCGAGGTTTTCGTGGGTAAATTCATTGTTGCGCACCCGCAGGCTGTAGCGCGGCTGGCCGGCATAGACCGCATCGGCACCATAGGCGAAGGCGTAGCGCATGTTTTTCAGCGTGCCGGCAGGGGAAAGCAGTTCGGGTTTCATCGGGTTCTCACTGATGTCAGGTCAGTATGCCGCCTCAGGCGACAGCGGCAGGGCCGGTCAGAGGCCCTGCTAAAGGTGCGGAATTGTAGGCAGTGGGAAAACGGAAGTAAATTGATCGGGATCAAACTAGATCAAATGACAAACGTCAGCTTCCCAGCGATAGCCCATACCGTAGACGGCGCGGATAAAAGGTTGTTCGCTATCAAGGCTTTCCAGCTTGCGGCGCAGATTTTTAATGTGGCTGTCGATGGTCCGATCGGTGACGACACGGTAGTCGTCATACAGATGGTTGAGCAGTTGCTCACGCGAGAACACTTTGCCTGGCTCCAGCGACAGCGTTTTCAGCAGGCGAAACTCTGCCGGGGTCAGATCCAGCGGCCGATCGCGCCAGCTGGCCACAAAGCGGCCTTCATCTATCGTCAGCAGCGAGCTGTTCGGCACCTCTTCGGCACTGCGTTTCACCCGGCGCAGAATGGTTTTCACCCGCGCCACCACTTCACGCGGGCTGAACGGCTTGCAGATATAGTCATCTGCGCCGATCTCCAGCCCCAGCAGCCGATCGATCTCTTCGGTGCGGGCGGTGACCATAATAATCGGCAGTTCCGAGTGGCGACGGATCTCGCGACACAGCGTCAGCCCGTCGGTGCCGGGCAGCATCAAATCCAGCAGCATCAGGTCGGGCGGCGACTGGCGTACATAGTCCAGCACCGCATTGCCATCGGCAATATGGTGGGTGCGGTAATTGGAGGCGTGCAGATAGTCGATCATCAGCTGCGCCAGTTTTGGTTCATCTTCGACCACCAGAATTAACGGGTCGTGGTTTGGCTGGCTCATAAGCAGTTACACAGAGGGAACGTAGCGCAAGTGTAGCGCGATTTTCAGTCCACCTAAATCAGAGTGCTCTGCAGAGATGTCACCACCGTGCGCATCAACGATGTTTTTACAGATCGCGAGGCCGAGTCCCGACCCGCCGCTGGCCCGGTTACGCGAGCCTTCGGTACGGAAAAAGCGTTCGAAAATCTGCGCCTGATGTTCGCCGTCGACGCCGGGCGCACTGTCTTCCAGATCGATGCGCCAGTAAGGCGCTTCATACCACAATTTCACCTCGACCCGGCCTCCGCTGTCGGTATAGCGCAGGCTGTTTTCCAGCAGGTTGGTGAACAGCTGCATCAGGCGATCGGGATCGCCAAAGAATGGCGCTTCATCCGGCAGGTTGAGTTTCAGGGTTAAACCATAGGCGCGGTAGCGTTCAGCAAAGCTGCCGGCGGTCACCTCCAGCAACTGCACCAGATCGGTCGCCTGCTTGCGGTAGGCGAGGGCGCCCTCATCCGACAGGGAAAGCTGATGCAGATCGTCCACCAGCTTGGTCAGCACCACCACTTCACTCTGCAGCGAGGCGATTGCCTCCGGCGTGATTTTACGCACGCCATCCTGCATCGCCTCCAGCTCGCCGCGCAGAATGGCCAGCGGGGTACGCAACTCGTGGGAGATGTCCGCCATAAAGGCGCGGCGCATGCTTTCGTTTTTTTCCAGCGAGCTGGCCAGCAGGTTAAAGTCACCGGCCAGCTGACCCAGTTCATCCTGACTGCCAACCTCTACCCGGGTTGCAAAATTACCGGCCGCCAGATGATGGGTGCCGTCAACCAGCCGTTTGACCGGTGCCAACAGGCCGCGCGCCATCAGCCAGGTCACCAGCGCCGCCAGCAGCGTGGAGAGCGCGACGATATACCAGCTGGTGCGCCGCTGCTGTTGATCAAAATTAATGTCGGTGCTGCGCGTCAGCCGCTCCGGCGGCGAGCCGATCACCCAGCCAACCACTTTACCGTTGCTGGTGGTGATATTACGTCGCGATCCTTCGGGCGGCACCGGCGAGCGCGGGCCGACCATCACTTTATATTGCTGGTCGAGGATCCAGAACTGGGTGCGCCAGCCGTGGGGCGGCAGCTGATTATTGCTGTCGGGATTCTGCTCCAGCGACCGCAGAATATTAAACACCAGCCGATCGTTATGGCGCAGAAAATCCCAGTTACCGTGCTGCTCATACTGATCGGCCAGCGCGTCACTCAGCAGGCTTAACCGTTGTTCGTTGCCACGCTTGATGTAATCGACAAAGCCATGTTCAAAGCTGAGGCGGACGCCCCAGTGCATGGTGATCAAGACCAGCATGCAGGTCGAGAAAATCGCCATAAACAGCTTGGCGCCAATGCCGATGCGCAGGTTAACCTTCATGACTTTCTCCGGCGTCGTAAGTCGACGTTTTTACTCACCTGCTGCGGCACGCGCCAGAACACCAGCGCCGGCAGGATAATAATCAGGGACATGCACAAATAGGCATAAATAAACATCTGATGTTCCGCACTGCTGTCGCTGGCAGCATCCTGAGCAAAGGCACCCAGCAGCAGGCCAGCCAGCGTCACGCCGATACTCATCGACAGCTGCATAATCATCGACAGCAGGCTATTGCCGCTGGAGGCGAGTTCATCGGGCAGCTCTTTCAGCGTCAAAGTATTCATTGAAGAGAAGCGGATAGCGTTGACCATGCCCTGCAGAAATAGCACCAGCGGCAGCAGCCAGACCCAGCCCAGAATCGCCACCAGCGGGAACAGCAGCACCACCAGAGCCAGCGCAATCGTCGATACCACCAGCACGTTGCGATAGCCAAACAGGTTCACGATGCGCACCACGATGCGCTTCATTCCCATATTGCCCAGCACCATCGGGATCATCATCAGCCCGGCGTGAAACGGGCTGTAGCCCATGCCGACCTGCAGAAAAATCGGCGTCATAAAGGGCAGCATGCCGCTGCCGATGCGGCCGGTAAAACTGCCGAGCAGGCCAATCGAGTAGATGCGGTTATCAAACAGCTTCAGGCTGAACAGCGCATTGTCATTGCTGCGCGCGTGCATCAGATAGAACAGCAGTGAGAACATCCCGACCAGGATCATCGCGCCGAGCAGTAACGGCGAGCCGCCGCTGCTGCGCTGACCATCCAGCGCCAGAGTTAAGGTCGCCATACCCACCGCCAGCAGGATAAAGCCGCTGAAGTCAAACCGGCGGGTTTGCATCGCATAGTTCGGCATCAGCATCAGGGTCGCGACGGCACCGGCAATGCCGACCGGAATGTTGATCAGGAAGATCCAGTGCCAGCTGGCGTACTCCACCAGCACGCCGCCCAGCGCCGGCCCCAGCAGCGGGCCGATCTGACCCGGCAGCGTCACAAAGGTCATTGCCGACATATACTGTTCGCGCGGCACGATTTTCATCACCGTCAGGCGCCCGACCGGCACCATCATCGCGCCGCCAATGCCCTGAACCACCCGCGACATCACCAGCTGATCAAGCGTGGTGGAGAGGGCACACAGCAGTGAGCCGAGGCTGAACAACACAATGGCGCTGAAGAAAATATTGCGCACCCCGAAGCGGTCGGCCAGCCAGCCGCTGACCGGCAGCATCACCGCCACCGTCAGCACGTAACAGACAATCACCGAGTGCATATGCAGCGGACTGACGCCCAGATCGTGCGCCATCGCCGGAATGGCGGTGTTCACAATGGTGGTATCCAGCGTCTGCATAAAGAAGCCGATCGCCACTATCCATAATTGCCAGCGGACATTTGCGCTCTGTGTGTTCATCGTTCAGCCCCGAAAATCACGTCACTTCGCTCTCTTCACCCCGCGCGACGCTGCTGCGTCGCACACCCTGTTATTGCTGCTGCGCTGTGACCTGCGGATGTTTTTTACGCCGCAATTTATCCATCATCAAATAGACCACCGGCGTGGTGTAGAGCGTCAGCAACTGGCTCATCACCAGGCCACCGGCAATGGTAATGCCGAGCGGCTGGCGCAATTCCGCGCCGTCACCGCTGGTCAGCACCAGCGGCAGCGCGCCAAACAGCGCCGCCAGCGTGGTCATCAGAATCGGCCGGAAGCGCAGCAGACAGGCCTGAAAAATCGCTTCGTGCGCGCTGAGCTGGCCGTTGCGCTGTGCCTCAAGGGCGAAATCTACCATCATGATAGCGTTCTTTTTCACGATGCCGATCAGCAGCAAAATCCCGATTAGCGCAATCAGGCTGAACGGGGTATCGAACAGTTCCAGCGCCAGCAGCGCGCCGACACCAGCCGATGGCAGCGTCGACAGGATGGTCAGCGGATGAACATAGCTCTCATAGAGAATCCCCAGCACGATATAGACCGCGCCAATCGCCGCCAGCATCAGCCAGAGCTGGCTGCTCTGCGACTGCTGAAACACCTGAGCGGTACCGGCAAAGCTGCCGCGCACGCTGGAGGGGACGCCGAGTGCGGTCATGGTGCGATCGATCGCTTCAGACGCCTGCGACAGCGACACCCCTTCCGGCAGGTTAAACGAGATGGTCGACGCCGCCGAAAGCCCTTCATGGTTAACCGACAGCGGGGCGTTGGCTGGCTGCCACTTTGCAAACCACGACAGCGGAATCGCCTTGCCTTCGCTGTTGATAACAAACATCTGCGACAGAGCGCTGATGTCCTGGGTGTAGCGCGGATCGACCTCCATTACCACTTTGTACTGATTCAGCGGCTGATAGATGGTGGAGATCTGACGCTGACCAAAAGCGTTGTTTAGCAGGGCGTTAGCGTCAGAGACGCTGATGCCAAGCCGTGCCATGCTTTCACGATCGTAGCTCAGGTCCATCTCACTGCCTTTATCCTGCTGATCGGAGTTGACGTCCGCCAGCTGCGGCAGGGCGGCGAACGCCTGACGGATTTTGGGCTCCCAGGTTCGCAGATCATTGAGATCGTCCGACAGCAGCGAATACTGATAGCTGGCATTCGACTCGCGTCCGCCGACGCGCAGATCCTGCACGGCATTCAGGTAGAGGTTAGCGCCTGGCTCCTTCGCCAGTTTGATCCGCAGGCGGGCGATCACCTCCTGTGCGCTCTCTTTACGCTCGGAGAGCGGTTTGAGCGAGATAAACATCGAGCCGCTGTTGGTACGCATCCCGCCGGTAAAGCCGACCACGCTTTCGACCGCCGGATCGGCACCGACGATCTCCATGAAATCCTGCAGCTTGCTGCGCATCGCCTGGAACGAAATGCTCTGATCTGCCGAGATAAAGCCGGAGAGCCGGCCGGTATCCTGTTCGGGCATAAAGGTTTTCGGGATGCTGATAAACAGCCAGACGGTCAGGCCGATGGTGGCTAAAAACAGCAGCAATACCCAGCGGGCATGGTTCAGCACCACGCGCAGCGATCGGCCATAGCCCTGCTGGATGGCCAGCAGCAGCCGGCCTGAGCCATGCCGCCGTGGCTGGCTGCCCGGCACCGTGGGTTTCAGCAGATACGCACACATCATCGGCGTCAGGGTGACCGAGATAAACAGCGAAATCACGATCGCGACCGACAGGGTGATAGCAAACTCGGCGAAGAAGCGGCCAATCAGCCCGCCAATCATCAGCAGCGGCAGGAAGACCGCAATCAGCGACAGACTCATCGACAGCACGGTGAAGCCGACTTCCCGCACCCCTTTCAGCGCCGCGGCCAGCGGTTTCATTCCCGCCTCGACGTGGCGGGCAATGTTCTCCAGCACCACAATCGCGTCATCCACCACAAAGCCGGTGGCGATGGTCAGCGCCATCAGCGACAGATTATTCAGGCTGAAGCCGCACAGGTACATCGCGGCGAAGGTGCCAATCAGCGAAACCGGCACCGCAACCGCCGGGATCAGCGTGGCGCGACCGGAACGCAAAAAGGCGAACACCACCAGGATCACCAGCGCGACGGCAATCACCAGCGACTGCTCCACTTCATGCAGTGAAGCGCGAATGGTTGGCGAGCGATCCTGCGCAATCTGCAGATCGATAGCGGCCGGGATCACCTCATGCAGCAGCGGCAGTTCGGCGCGAATGCGATCGACGGTATCGATGACGTTGGCTTCAGGGGTTTTGCGAATCAGCAGCAGCACCGCCGGTTTACCGCGCGACATCCCGGCGTTGCGCACGTCCTGAACCGAGTCCTCAACCGTGGCAACGTCCGACAGCCTGACCGCCGCGCCGTTGTTGTAGTGCACGATCAGCGGCTGATACTCACTGGCGGTCTGCAGCGCGTCATTGGTACGCAGCTGCCAGCGCTGCTGCGAATCATCCAGTGCGCCCTGCGGCCGCCGCTGGTTGGCATTGCTGATGGCGGTGCGCACCGCATCCAGCGACACGCCCTGATTAAACAGCGCCTGCGGATTCAGCGCCACACGCACCGCAGGCAGCGAACTGCCGCCCACCGTGACGTCGCCCACGCCCTCAATCTGTGACAGCTTCTGCGCCAGCTGGGTCGAGGCGTAGTCATACAGCTGACCCGGATTGTAACTATCCGAGGTCAGCGTCATGATCATGATCGGCGCATCCGAAGGGTTCACTTTGCGATAGGTCGGGCGCGACGGCATCCCGGTCGGCAGCAGGCTCTGCGCGGCATTAATCGCCGCCTGCACATCACGCGCTGCGCCATTGATGTCGCGATCAAAATCGAACACCAGGATAATGCGGGTACTGCCCAGCGAGCTGGTAGAGGTCATTTCACTGACCCCGGCGATGCGGCCCAGCGAACGCTCCAGCGGCGTGGCGACCGACGAGGCCATGATCTCCGGCGCGGCACCGGGCAGGGAAGCCGAGATGACGATGACCGGGAAATCGACCTGCGGCAGCGGGGCGACCGGCAGCAGGCGAAAGCCCAGGATCCCGGCCAGCGCAATCGCCAGCGTCAGCAGAGTGGTGGCGACCGGCCGATGGATAAACAGCGCAAAGAACTTCACTCTGCGGCCTCCGTGCGGCCGAAGCGACGACGGGTTGCCAGCGCCAGTCGATCAAACAGCAGATAGATCACCGGCGTGGTAAACAGGGTCAGAACCTGACTGACAATCAGCCCGCCGACCATCGCAATCCCCAGCGGGTGACGCAGTTCCGCGCCGACGCCGGTACTGAGCATCAGCGGTAATGCGCCCAGCAGCGCGGCCAGAGTCGTCATCAGAATCGGCCGGAAACGCAGCAGACAGGCCTGATAGATGGCGTCGTAAGGCTGCATACCCTGTTCACGTTCGGCCGCCAGCGCGAAGTCGATCATCATGATGGCATTCTTTTTCACGATACCGATCAGCAGAATGATGCCGATGATCGCCACAATATCCAGCTCGTTGCCGCTGAGCATCAGCGCCAGCAGCGCGCCGACGCCAGCGGTCGGCAGCGTCGACAGGATAGTGATCGGATGGATAAAGCTCTCATACAGCACCCCGAGCACGATGTACATCGCCACGATGGCCGCCACAATCAGCCAGACGGTGCTGCTCAGCGCGGCTTCAAACGCCAGCGTGCTGCCCTGGAACTGGGTCATCATGTCGGCCGGCATACCGAGCTGCGCTTCCGCCTGCGACACCGCTTTAACCGCATCCTCCAGCGAATAGCCGTCAGCCACGTTGAACGAGAAGGTGGCCGACGGGAACTGATCGAGATGGTTAATGCTGAGCGGGGTATGGCGCTGCTCAATCCGGGCGATGGTGCTCAGCGGCACGCTGCCGCCGTCGCTGCTGGCCAGACGAATGCCGTCCAGACTTTGCAGGCCGGGCGTGGCGCGGTTGTCCTGCTCCAGCACCACGCGATACTGATTGGCCTGGGTATAAATGGTGGAGATCAGTCGCTGACCAAAGGCGTTATACAGCGCGTTATCCACGTCAGCCATACTGATGCCCAGCCGGCTGGCGCTGGCGCGATCAACATTGATATAGGCTTCCAGCCCCTGATCCTGCCAGTCGCTGCTGACGTCCCGCAGCTGCGGCAGGGTGTTGAGCTCGGCCAGCAGCGCCGGCACCCAGGTAGAGAGCGACGCCAGCGAGCCCGACTGCAGCGTAAACTGATAGGGCGTGCGGCTCGCCTGGGTATCGATGGTGAGATCCTGCACCGCCTGCAGCCATAACTGCACGCCCGGAATCTGGCTTACCTGCTGCTGCAGCCGTTGCTGAATCACCGGAATACGATCTTCACGCTGGTCGAGCGGCTTGAGGTTGATTTGCAGGCGGGCGCTGTTCAGCGCGGCGTTGGTGCCGTCGACGCCGACAAACGAGGTCATGCTCTGGACCGCCGGATCTTTCATGATAATCGAGGCGACGTCGCGGGTACGCTCGGCCATGCTGGCGTAGGAGACCGACTGCGGCGCCTGCAGCGTGCCCTGAATAATGCTGTTGTCCTGCTGCGGGAAGAAGCCTTTCGGGATCATCATCCACAGCATCAGCGTCAGCACCAGCGTGCCGAGCGCTACCGATAGCGTCAGCCACGGATGGCTGAGCACCCGGCGTAAACCACGGCCATAGACGGCGATAATGCGATCAAACATCGCTTCACTGGCGCGCGAGAAACGGTTCTGTTTACGCAGCGACTCGGCGCTCAGCATCCGGGCACACATCATTGGCGTCAGGGTCAGTGAAACCACCGCTGAAATCAGAATCGCCACCGCCAGCGTCACGGCAAATTCGCGGAACAGACGTCCGATTACATCGCCCATAAACAGCAGCGGGATTAATACCGCAATCAGCGAGAAGGTCAGAGAGATGATGGTAAAACCGATTTCGCCTGCGCCTTTCAGCGCCGCGGTCAGCGGTTTTTCCCCTTTTTCGATATAGCGGGAGATGTTCTCGATCACCACAATCGCGTCATCGACCACAAAGCCGGTGGCGATGGTCAGTGCCATCAGCGTCAGGTTGTTGATCGAGAAGCCGAGAAAATACATCGCCGCAAAGGTGCCGATCAGCGACAGCGGTACCGCCACCGCCGGGATCAGCGTGGCAGGCACATTGCGCAGAAACAGATAGATGATCATCACCACCAGCGCCATCGCCAGCATCAGCTCATACTGGGTATCGTTCACCGACGCGCGAATATTAGTGGTGCGATCGGTCAGCAGTTTAACGGAGACCGATTTTGGCAGCGCCGCCGTCAGCGCTGGCAGCATGGCGCGGATGTTATCGGCGGTGGCAATAATATTGGCACCCGGCTGACGCTGCACGTTGAGCACAATGGCGGCGTCGCGGTTGGCCCACGCACCCAGCCAGCTATTCTCCGCACCCTGCTCAATAGTGGCGACGTCACCCAGCCGCACCGGTGCGCCATTGTTGTAGCTGATGATCAGCTGACGGTAATCTTCTGCCGATTTCATCTGATCGTTGGCCGACAGGGTAATCGAGCGCGTTGGCCCATCCAGACTGCCTTTGGCCGAATTGACGTTAGCGTTACTGATGGCGGTGCGCACCGTCTCGCTGGTCAGGCCCAGCGCCGCCAGCGCCTGGGCATTCATTTTGACCCGCACTGCGGGCCGCTGACCGCCGGACAAGGTCACCAGACCCACACCGCTGACCTGAGAAATTTTTTGTGCCACCCGGGTTTCCACCATGTCCTGTACCTGGGTCAGCGGCATACTGCTGGTGGTAACGGCCAGCGTCATGATCGGCGGATCGGCCGGGTTCACTTTGCTGTAGACCGGCGGGTTAGGCAGATCGTTAGGCAGCAGGTTGGTGGCGGAGTTAATCGCCGCCTGCACTTCCTGTTCCGCCACGTCGAGCGGCAGGCTGAGCTGGAACTGCAGCGTTACCACCGATGCACCACCTGAACTCTGCGATGCCATCTGCTTCAGGCCCGACATCTGGCCGAACTGACGCTCCAGCGGTGCGGTAATCGACGAGGTGACGACATCCGGGCTGGCGCCGGGATAGAGCGTGACCACCTGAATCGTCGGGTAATCGACTTCCGGCAGCGCTGAGACCGGCAGGAAGCGGTACCCCAGCACGCCCGCCAGCAGAATGGCAATCATCAACAGCGTGGTGGCGACCGGACGCAGAATAAACTGGCGTGACGGTCCACCGCTGTGATCGGGAGGCATCACCTGCATTACTCACGCTCTCCTTTCGACGGCAGGGTCGCACGGCTGCTGCGCGGGGCGGTACTTTGCGGCGCGACAATCTCCACGGTTGCCCCTTCGGTCAGGCGATCCAGACCGTCAGTCACCACCCGCTCACCGGCTTCCAGACCGGCGCTGATCACCACTTTCTGGCTATCCTGCAGGCCAGCCATTACGCTTTTCTTACTGACTTTATTGTCACTGTTAACCACCCAGACGAAGTGGCCTTCATTGCCCATCTGTAGCGCAGCGGCCGGGATCACTATCGCATCCTGCAGCGTATTGACCTTCAGCCGAACGTTTACGAACTGATTCGGGAACAGCGCGTCGTCCTGGTTATCGAACCGCGCTTTGATTTTGATGGTGCCGGTGGTGACATCAATCTGGTTGTCGAGACTCAGCAGCTTACCGCTGGCAATCAGCGTCTGATTACTGCGATCCCAGGCTTCGACCTGCAGCGTTTCGCCGTTTTTCTGCGCCTTGAGAATCTGGCTGATGTTATTTTCGGCCAGCGTGAAGACCACGTCGATGGGATGCGTCTGGGTGATCACCACAATGCCGGTGGTATCGCCGCTGGTGACGTAGTTGCCGACATCAACCTGCTTCAGGCCGACCCGACCAGCAATGGGCGCGGTGATGCGGCTGTAGGTCAGATTAAGCTGGGCGCTGGCGACGCTGCCTTCATCGGCCTTCAGGGTGCCGAGGGTTTCGCTCACCAGCGAGCGCTGAGTGTCCAGCTCCTGTTGTGACACCAGCGAACTTTTCGCCAGTTTTTCGAAACGCGCCAGGTCGCGCCGGGCATTCGCCAGCGTGGCCTGATCTTTTGCCAGCTGCCCCTGCGCCTGGGTTAATGCGACCTGATACGGGCGCGGATCGACTTCCGCCAGCAATTCCCCGGCTTTGACCTGCTGACCTTCGGTAAAGTGAATCGCCACCAGATCGCCATTCACCCGGCTACGTACCGTGGCGGTATTGGCCGCGGTCACGGTGCCTAATCCGCTCAGATATTGCGGCACGCTCTGGCGAGTGGCGCTGGCCGCCTGGACCGGGGCCAGCGGACGGCGCGCGCCCTCAGCGCCACTTTTGCCGCGGGGTGCCTGACCTTTTGTCTGGCTATCGCTTTGCGGTTTAGCAGCGTGTTGCTGCCAGCCGTAATAACCGCCCACGGCGGCGATAATCACCACCAGCACAATCAGGCTCTTTTTCATAACAGGATGTCGGGTGCTCATTATTTTTCATGCTCTCCAGCAGTGACGTAGTCCCAGGCGCAGGCAGCAAACGGTGAGCCTGCAAACGACAGATTGTAGTCGCCTCTGACGGGCAAAAGTTGAAGGAAATAAGGATATCTGTCCGGGCGGGGTCATTATGCCTGTTCTGACATTAATCTCACCTCAATCGTCATAAAGGCGTTAATACGCTTTGCTATGCTCAGTAACAGACCGTTTCGATACACCACTAAGGAGCAGATAATGAGTCAGAATGAGACCCGACAGTTGGGCGACAGTGGCATTTCGGTACCGCGACTGACGTTTGGCGGCAACGTGTTTGGCTGGACCGTGGATCGGCCCACCTCGTTTTCGTTGCTGGACGCGCTGGTGGAAAAAGGGCTGTGGTTTATCGATACCGCCGATGTTTACTCACGCTGGGCGCCGGGAAATAAAGGCGGCGAATCAGAAACCCTTATCGGCGAATGGCTGAAGAAAAGCGGCAAGCGCGACAGTATCGTCCTGGCGACCAAGGTCGGGATGGAGCTTTCGCCGGAGAAAACCGGGCTGAAACCGCAATATATTCGTCAGGCGGTCGAAGACTCACTGCGGCGGTTGCAGACCGATTATATCGATCTCTACCAGGCGCACCGCGACGATCAGGACACGCCGCTGGCCGAAACCCTGAGCGCCTTTGACAGCCTGATCAAAGAGGGCAAAGTGCGGGCCATCGGGGCGTCTAACTACAGCGCGGCGCGATTGCAGCAGGCACTGGAGATCAGCGAGGCGGAAGGGCTGGCGCGTTATGAAACCCTGCAGCCGGAATACAACCTCTACGATCGTCAGCCCTACGAGTCGGAACTGGAGCCGGTGGTCACGCATCATGGTCTGGGAGTGATTAACTACTACTCGCTCGCCAGCGGCTTCCTGAGCGGCAAATACCGCCAGCCAGCGGATGCCAGCAAAAGTCAGCGCGGCCAGGGCGTAGTGGAAAAATATCTCAACCCGCGTGGCCTGAAGATCCTGGCGGCGCTGGATGCGATCAGCGAAGCGCATCAGGTTTCTCCGACCCAGGTGGCACTGGCCTGGCAGATTGCCCGTCCCAGCATCACCGCACCGATTGTCAGCGCCACCTCGCTGGCCCAGCTCGACGATCTGGTCGGGGCGACCCGGCTGACCCTGACGCCAGAACAGATTGAACAACTGTCACAGGCCAGTCGCTGACAGAACGGGGCCGCTGCGCCCCGTTTCGCCTTACTCTTCTTACGCTTCGCCTCTTCTGTCGAAAGAGTAACCACACTGCGATCCAGCTCACACTTGCACGAATAAACTGCCCGGTTGACGAATCGTGCGCACGTATTTACAAAAATTGAACTTTCCTCAGCACTATTCTCTGCGGGTCATTCCCCCGTAACTCACATAAGAATAAGCATGATGAAAAACAAACAAGCAGAACAGCGTTTTCCGCTGCGCCGTGTGGCAACCGGCACCCTGATTCTGGCGATGTTAACCGGCCAGGCGATGGCCGCTGACGCGCTGAGTCCTGATTCAGAGTGGATGTTTGGTGACTGGGGCGGTTACCGAACGCAGCTGCAGAACGATGGCATTAAATTTGACGTCAATTACACCATGGAAAGCGCCGCCAACCTGGGCGGCGGTGCCGATACCAATACCACCATGCGTTACAGCGATCAGTGGTCCTTCGGCACCAATTTCGATCTGGAAAAACTGCTGGACTGGCAGGATGCGGAATTTCAGATGACCATCACCAACCGTGACGGGCAGAACCTGTCGGAGCAGGTGGCGGACAAGCGCACCGGAATGCTCTCGTCGGTGCAGGAGGTCTATGGTCGCGGTCAGACCTGGCGTCTGACTCAGTTCTGGTTGCGGAAAGGGCTGTTTAACGATGTGGTCGATCTGAAAGCGGGTCGGGTCACGGTCGGTGAAGACTTTGATAACTTCGACGGCAACCTGTTCCAGAACCTGGCGCTGGGTAGCGGCCAGGCCGGTAACTGGCGTGGCGATCGCTGGTTTAACTGGCCGGTTTCTCAGTGGGGCGGCCGAATCAAATTCAATATCACCCCTGAAGTTTTCTTCCAGGTGGGATTCTATAACCAGAACCGGGCAAACTACGATCGCGGCGATGGCTTCCGTCTCGATACCAGCAATTCTGAAGGTAATCTGGTGCCGGTCGAACTGGGCTGGAAACCGACGCTCGGCGCGCAAAAACTGCCGGGTAACTACCGCATCGGGTATTACTACTCGTCAGCCAATGGCGATGTCTATGGCAGCTGGCGCAACGGTGCCTATCAGGACCAGGATCACGCCTACGGCGGCTACCTGCTGTTACAGCAACAGCTGACGGCGCAGGATGGCGATGTGAATCGCGGTCTTGGCGTGCGGGTTCAGGCGGTGATGAACGATCACAAAACCTCAAAAACCGACAACTATCAGTCGATCGCCTTTACCTGGAAAGGGCCGTTTGATGCGCGTCCTGACGATGAGATTGGCGTCGGTGCGGCACGCATTCACGTCAACAGCGACTACACCCGTTCGCTGCGTCAGCAGAATGAGGCCAACGGCGAAAGCCGTTTTGACAGCCCGACCTATCTGCCGATTCAGGATGGCTCAGAATATAACTACGAGGTCTATTACAACGCGAAAGTGACCAACTGGATGTCACTGCGCCCGAACCTGCAATATGTGGTTGCGCCTGGCGCGGTCAGCGAAGTAAAAGATGCGTTTATCGGCGGCATCAGCGCCAATATCGCGTTCTGATCCTGAGTTAAAACGGCACAGGGAAGTGCCGTTGAAATTGCTCCCTGAGCGTGCTCGTCGTTATCCGCAAATAAAACGGCATTCACGGGTGTAGCTCGTCAGTTAAGCAGCAGGTGATAACGCAGTCTGGTGCCGCTCAGGGGCTGGCGGTCCTCGCGCCGCTGCGCGGTACCTTCACTTCATTCGTCTGCCTGACGGACCGCCGGGGATGGCACATCCTGTGCCGCCCCGCCTTTCGCCCGCGTCCTGCGGACTCTCCTGGCCAATGTTCAGCGCTGCGGATTGCCTGCCCCTGATCGGCCCCAGCCTGCTCTGAAACTTCAGTGCGTGTTGTTAAAAAGGGCAGCAGCAGAGGTGCTCTGGCCCGCACGCCTGCACGCCTGCTTACAAAAAAAGCTGCCACGTCTGACCGTGACAGCCTTTGCACATTTAACCTTAACTGATCGGCATGACACTCACAGGTGCCGTTTTTTTATTGCAGATCAAGGTTAACGGAACATCACTTCTGCCCAGCGGGCCAGTCCTGCGGTTACCGAGGCGAAATCATCGCCGCCGGCAATCGGGGTATCAGGCAGCGCCTGCTGCAGTGCTGCACGCAGCAGCGGCGAGCGCGCACTGCCGCCGGTCAGGTAGACCACATCTGGCTTGATCTGGCTGGTGGCTCGCGCCAGCTGAACCTGCTCAAGAATTTTCTCCAGCGGCTGATTAATGGCCTCCTGCAACAGGTTGACGCTGATATCCGCCTGCAGCGTCGCCGCGACAAAGTCGAGGGATGCCGCGTGCTGCGCGCTGTCCGACAGGGCGATTTTGCTCTCTTCAGCCGCCCGAACCAGCCGATAACTCAGTTTCTGCTGCCACACTTTCAGCAGGCGCGCCACCACGTCACTCTGCTCGGCGTCGCGCACCAGATCGCGCAGCAACTTACCGCAGGCGGCGCTGTAAAACTCGCTCTGCGCCGGAACATCGTTAATCGCCACCGCATTCCACCACGGCAGGGCAGGCAGGGCGATGCCTTTCTGAGTATTGCCGCCGAGGCCGAGCAGCGGCATCAGGGTTTTAAACGCCAGCATAATATCGAGATCGTTACCGCCAACGCGGCAACCGCTGTGGCCCAGCAGGCTTTCGCGGCGATCGGCTTTGTCACGCCACTGCGGGCCCATCAGTAACATCGAACAGTCGGTGGTCCCGCCGCCGATATCGACCACCAGCACCCGGGTTTCCTGCTGCAGGGTGGCTTCAAAATCGAGACCGGCCGCTACCGGCTCAAACTGAAACTCCACGTCGCGGAAGCCGGCCCGCTGCGCGGCACGCAGTAAAATGCCCTGCGCCTGCTGGTTGGCCTCTTCACTGCCTAAGCCCTGGAAGTTAATCGGACGGCCAATCACCGCCTGATCGATCGGCTGATCGAGCTGGCTTTCGCCCTGCTGACGGATGTGCAGCATCATGGCGCAGACCAGATCTTCAAACAGGGCGATCTGCTGCGGCTTCAGGCCGCTGGCACCGAGAAAGGATTTAGGGGATTTTACGAACCAGACATCTTCGGGATCGACCATGTAGTGCTGCAGGGCGGTCAGGCCGAACTGCACACTGTTGGGCAGCACGTCGATATCTTCTTCGCGGTTGAAACGCAGCGCGCGCTGCAGCAGGGCGGTGGTTTCACTGTCGGGCGTGGGCACCTGATGATGGCGATAGAGCCATTCGCTGACGGACTCACGGGTCGGCGCACAGATCATCGACGGCAGCAGGCGCTGGCCGTTTTCCAGCGTTAACAGACGCGGCGCGCCATTTTCACTGACGGCTATCGAACAGTTAGCCGTGCCGTAATCGAATCCTATGAACATTTTCGCCCCCATGCCGGAAAAAAGGGGGCGACTTTAACGCAGCTTTAACAGGGTAGCAAGCGCTCAGCGGCGGATTTAACGGATGGCAAAAAAGCGCGCTTCAGCCAGTACGCTCAGCGGCTGACGTTCGGCCACCGCACTGCCCCAGACGCCGTCGACGTCCAGGCTGGCCAGCGCGGTCAGCACCGCCGGCACCGACACCGGACCGGCCAGCAGGGCGATATTGCGCTGCGATGCCTGACCCTGAATGATGGTCAGCAGCATCTCATCCATCAGATTATTGTGTACATTGGTCACCAGTTCCGGCGCCAGCACCAGACAATCGACCAGTTCATCGCTGAGCTGATTAAAGGCTTCAAGATTACGCCCGAACTGCTGTAATACGATGCGGCAGCCGCACTGACGCAGTTGCAGCAGGGCGCTGTGCAGCTGTTCGCCCTGACTTAACACGCTGGCGGTCTGGAAGGCGAAGCCACAGCGGCTGTCGGTCAGGCCCGCTGCGTCAAAGCGGCGACAAAGCTGCCGGACAAAATCCGCATCGCTGAGTGCCTGAGCATTCAGCGGCAGGATCACCGGGATGCCTTTTTCATTCAGCCCCTGCACGTCATGCTGGAAAAAAGCATTGAGAATTTTATTGTCCAGCTGCCGCCGCAGCGCCTCATCGGGCAGGTTATTGCGCAGCAGGGTTTCATCCACCAGCAGGCCATCGGGCGTCAACAGCTGTACGTCGAGAAGCCAGAGAAAGGCGGACTGTGGCGTTTTCGGCGGGGCAACCGCCCAGGCGGGCAGTTCAATCTGCAAGGAGTCGATCATCGCGGCATCCAGCCCCTGATGATTACCCGCCAGCGGCATCCGGTGCTGCTCATAGATCATGTAACGGCCACGTCCGCTGCGCTTGGCGTTATAACAGGCGATATCCGCCTGCGACAGTACATCACTGCTCTGGCAGTTGTCGGGCGAAATCTGGGTGACACCGGCGCTGGCGCCAACATGATAGAGCCGCCCCAGCCACTGAAAACGGTAATCGTTGACCGTGGCCACGATGCGCTGAATCACCTCGTGCGCCTGCTCAACCTGACAGTCAGGCATCAGCAAGGCAAACTCATCGCCACCCAGCCGCGCCAGGAAGTCACTGCTGCGCAGATGATGCTGCATCAGGTCTGACAGTTCGCGTAACAGCGCATCGCCCGCGGCGTGACCGGCGCTGTCGTTGACCGCTTTAAACTTATCAAGATCGATAAACACCAGCACGTGCTGATGCTGATGTTCCGCCGCGTCGTACAGCAGACGTTTTAACTGGTGCTCAAAGCTGGCGCGGTTAGGCAAACCGGTCAGGGTGTCGTGCAGCGCACTGTAGCTCAGCCGCTTCATCAGTTTGCGCGACTCGCTGACATCCTGAATCACCATTACCGCGCCCTGTTCCAGCCCGGCTTCTGAACGCAGCGGAGTGATGCTGTAATGAATGTCGATATGGCCGCCATCCGGGGTATGCAGCACCAGATCCTCGGCCAGATCGGGCGTAATCTTTTCGCGTGGCAACTGACACAGCAGCAGGTTTTCCACTTCCGGCCCGTTGCGGCCCTGAGTAATGTGCAGCAGTTCGCTGAGCGGTTTACCCGCCGCCTGTTCCTGCGTCCAGCCGCTCATCTTTTCCGCCACCGGATTCATAAAGGAGACCTGCATCGCCTGATTGGTGCTGATGACGGCCTCACCGATGGAGCCAAGCGTGATCGCCATGCGCTCTTTCTCCTGAAACAGCGCCTCGTTCAGATTGCGTAATGGAGTGATGTCCTGGCAAATACCGAGCATCCGCTCAATTCGTCCCTCTTTACTGAGGATGCGGTTAGCCTGAGTGCGTATCCAGCGCTGACCGTCAGCGTTAACCACGCGGTACTCCATATGGAAAGCGCTGCGCAGTTCGATCGCCTGCTGTACCGTCAGGGCGGCATGTTCCCGATCGCCGGGATGCAGCAGATGCACCCACAAATCGTAACTGGGCGACTCATGAGACGCCAGGCCAAACAGCGCATACATCCGTTTGTCCCATAACATCTCGCCGGTCAGCAGGTTCCATTCCCACACGCCGATTCCGCCCGCCTCATTGGCCAGCGTGATCCGCTCCATCAGCCGCCGGTTAACCTGTTCACTCTGTTTCAGCTCGGAGATATCGATGATCTGGGCAATCAGGTAGAGCGGCACATTGTCAGTATCACGGACCAGCGACACCGTCAGCCGGGTCCAGACAATCTCACCGTCTTTGCGGAAGTAACGTTTTTCCATCGTGTAGGTGTAGATCTCGCCGCTGAGCAGTTTACTTAGCTGCTGCAGATCGTTGCTGAGATCATCAGGATGGGTGATCTGCTGAAAGGTGAGTCGTCTCAGTTCCTCTTCCGGATAGCCCAGCGTCTGGCAGAGCGAATGGTTGACCTGCAGCCAGCTGCCTTGTGGCGACACCAGCGCCATGCCGATTGCCGAGTACTCCATTGCGTGACGAAAACGGGTTTCGCTCTCGCTGATGTGATTTTTCTCGCGGCGAAACGCATCCATCACCAGCGACATGATATGGCTGGGGATCAGCACCAGCAGGAACGGCAGCCAGCTGGAGACCGGTCCCAGCGCACTGTTATTGTTCACCACGCTGACCAGGCTAAGCGCCAGCAGCATCGACATAAAACTGGCATTGATGAAGAACAGCACAAAAGCCTGCAGCTTAGGCAACCGGACGGCGCACCAGAACAGGATCACCACAATAAAGGTGAAGGGCCACGGCAGAAAGCGCAGAGCCAGATAACTGGCAATCAGCGTGACCGCCAGCGTCAGGAAAAATTCGGTCAGGCGCCTATCGCCTATCTGGCTGCGGCGTAGCGGCCACGGCAGCAGCAGCAACATCGGGCCCAGCACCAGCATCCCGATGATTTCGGAGATCACCCAGGTATAAAAGAAGGGGAACGAGGCGTGACCACTGACCTGCAGTACCCATAGCGCCATCAGCCCACCGAGCACCGGGGTTAACACGCCCACCGAAAGCACCAGCCGCGCCCAGTCATGCAGCGAACTGAGCGGTGCGCGCCGATCGAGTAATGCCCGCAGCAGGATACCGCCGAGGCCCGCCTGCAACAGATTGAGCAGGGCGAATTTAATATTCGACAGCGCCGGTCCGATGATTAAAGCGTTGGCACAGGCGGTACCGATGACACAGGTGGTCAGATAGAGCGGAAGCTGACGCGACGGACAGCGGAAAACCACCACCGTCATCACGGCGGTCGGAAACCATAGCGGCGAAATTTTACCGCTGACGACGATCAGTTCGAGGCAGAATAGCGTCAGAAAAAACACCAGGCAGCCGAGCAGAAGTGCGGGCAAAGCGTGCTTTTGCGGTCGGTTGTGCAGGGTGGGGATCTCAATGGTCATGCAGACGTCCGGCAGGGCGCACGCATTCGCAACGGCGAAATATGCACCAGTCATTCTCTTTCAGCATGCTAGCACATTCAGCAAAGAAAAAAGGGGCGAAATCAAAGTTGCCCGTTATTCGACGAATTGACGGGCATAGAAAGTTAACCTTTGATTACTGTCGGAAAAGATCGGCGCGGGTATAGGGCTTTTCCATGCCGGCCAGGCTGGCGGAGAAACGTTCGAGGAACTGCTGGGTTGTCGCGACCCGACCATGACCTAACAGCACAAATGGCACTAACAGTGCGGCACCCACCTGAGGCCAGCTGAACCCTTTGAGGGCGGTACGCCGCTGGGAAATCAGGAACGCCGTACTCAGGGTAAAGCCGAGCAGCAAGCCGGTCGCCACTTCACTTTTCGAGTGCGCATGGATCACCAGACGAGAGAAGCCCACCATCAGCGGGATCATATAGCCGACGCCAATGGCGAAGCCGCGCCATAAGGCGGACCAGCGGCCTGAAATCAGCCACAGCATCACCGGCCAGAGCGTCGCAGACATCGCGCTGTGACCGCTGAAGCCGGTAAAATTAAAGCGCGCACTGCCAATACCAAAGCCGAGAAACAGAATTTTTGACAGGCTCACCAGCAGTCCGGCCAGGCCAAAGGCGACAACCCAGTAGAGCACCGTACGGCGGTTATCGCTTTTCCACGGCAAAATCAGCGCAATAATTACCGCTGTTGGAATCAACAGCATGCTGTCGCCAAAATAGGTCAAGGTCTTCCAGAGCATACAACTCCTGATAGGATCGTTCGTTCGCGCCGGGCAGCCACGCGTTCAGCGCACCGCACCGGCGAATTTATCTGTATTACAGTCTGACCTTAGTTTATCGGTGAAATGAGTGGCGTCCAAAGGAGAAAGTCTGAAAAGTCACGGACGCCATTTCTCTGGCATCAAAACGCCGAAATCCCTATACTTAGCGCGAACACACCCTCTCCATTTCGGCCCGTCATCTGGATGCGTAATGCGTGACCAGTGGCAGGCTCCAGTTATCAGGTCTTAAAAAAGTATGACTGACAAGTCTCATCAGTGCGTGATTGTAGGCATTGCCGGCGCTTCCGCATCCGGTAAAAGTTTAATTGCCAGCACGCTCTATCGTGAAATCCGTGATCAGGTAGGTGACGAGCATATCGGGGTTATCCCGGAAGATGCTTATTACAAAGATCAAAGTCACCTCACCATGGAAGAGAGGGTTAAAACCAATTATGACCATCCGAGTGCGATGGATCATGATTTGCTGTTACAGCATTTACAGGCGGTCAAAGCCGGTCAGGACATTGAGCTGCCGGTCTACAGTTATGTAGAGCACACCCGCACCGCAGAAACGCTGCACCTGAAGCCAAAAAAGGTGATTATCCTTGAAGGCATTCTGCTGCTGACCGACGCGCGCCTGCGCCAGGAACTGAATTTTTCGATTTTCGTCGATACGCCGCTCGATATCTGCCTGATGCGCCGCATGAAGCGTGACGTCAATGAGCGTGGCCGTTCGATGGACTCGGTGATGAGCCAGTATCAGAAAACGGTTCGCCCGATGTTCCTGCAGTTCATTGAGCCGTCAAAACAGTACGCCGATATCATTGTGCCGCGCGGCGGGAAAAACCGTATTGCCATCGATATCCTGAAAGCCAAAATTAATCAGTTCTTTGAATAATTCACATCTGTCCGGATAGGACGCGAACCGGCGGCACGCAGTCTGGCGCCTGTTCGCTACACTTACGTCATGGAGTTAGCGCAATGAGATTATGCGACCGCGATATTGAAGCCTGGCTGGATAATGGCAAGCTGGCCATTGAGCCGCGTCCGCCGGTTGAGCGGATTAATGGCGCCACGGTCGATGTGCGGCTGGGCAACCAGTTCCGCACCTTTAGCGGCCATACCGCAGCTTATATCGATCTGAGTGGACCGAAACATGAAGTCAGCGCGGCGCTGGATCGGGTGATGAGCGATGAAATCGTGCTGCCGGATGGTGAAGCCTTTTTCCTGCATCCCGGTGAACTGGCGCTGGCGGTGACGCTGGAGTCAGTGACGCTGCCGGACGATCTGGTCGGCTGGCTGGATGGCCGCTCCTCCCTGGCGCGACTCGGGCTGATGGTGCACGTAACGGCGCACCGCATCGATCCTGGCTGGCAGGGGCGCATCGTGCTGGAGTTCTATAACTCCGGTAAACTGCCGCTGGCTCTGCGCCCTGGCATGTTAATCGGCGCGCTGAGCTTCGAGCCTCTTTCCGGCCCGGCTGCCCGTCCTTATAATCGGCGTGAAGATGCAAAATATCGTGGTCAGCAGGGTGCTGACGCCAGCCGTATTGATAAAGACTGATTTACTGAGGATGTAATGAAGAGAGTGATAACCACGCTGGCCATCCTGTTAGTGGTGGTCGTAGCGGGAATGACCGCACTGGTGCTGCTGGTAAATCCCAACGACTTTCGTGCCTATATGGTGCAACAGGTTGAACAACGCAGTGGTTATCAGCTTCAGGTCAGCGGCGATCTGCGCTGGCACGTCTGGCCGCAGCTGAGCATTCTCGCGGGCCGCATGAGCCTGACCGCGCCCGGAGCCAGCCAGCCGATGGTGACGGCTGACAATATGCGGCTGGATGTCGATCTCTGGCCGTTGCTGTCGCATCAGCTTAGCGTCAGCCAGGTGATGCTGAAAAATGCTGTGGTGCGGGTCACGCCCGACAGCGCGGCGCAACCGGCAAAAAACGCCCCTCAGGGACCGCGTGATGCGGAGCCTTCTTCGCCTGCAACCGGCTGGTCATTTGATATCGGCCAGCTGCGGGTGGCCGACAGTCTGCTGATCTGGCAACAGCCGGGTGGCGACGAATATAACTTCCGCAACTTCAATCTTAACCTGGAGCAGGATGCGCGTAAGCAGGCGCAGCTGACGCTCAGCACCAGCCTGACGCGCAATCAGCGCACCGCCGTGGTCAGCCTCAATGCTCAGCTGGATGCCGCGCAATATCCGCATCGCCTCTCGGGCCAGATCGCGCAGCTCGATTACAACGTATCCGGCGCTGATCTGCCGGCGCAGGGAATAAAAGGCACGCTGAGCCTGCAGGCGGACTGGAACGCCGACAGCCAGCAGTTCGCCCTGAACCATCTGCAGTTAACCGCCAACGACAGCGCGATGACCGGTCAGGCCGAGGGCCGGCTGGCACTGCCGCAGCGGCTGGCGCTTACGCTCAATGCCAGCACCCTGAATCTGGATAATTTACTGGCCAATTCTCCGGTTGCGGCTGCGCCAGGCGCGCAGCGGGCAACGGTGGCTCGCTCGCCGGTGATTGCCCAGCCGCGTGAGAAAAGTAACGCCGATTCCCCGCTCAATACTCTTGATCTGGCATTAAAGGTGCAGGCTGAGAATGCGGTCTGGCGCGGACTGCCGCTGACCGGCCTGACGATCGACGCCACTAACCAGGGCGGATTAATGACGATTAACACCCTGAAAGGCAATCTGGGTCAGGGGAGTTTTTCGATTCCGGGCAGCATCGATATCCGCCAGCCGCTGACCCACGTCAGCCTGCAACCTCAGCTCAATGCGATTGCTATTCAGCCATTGCTGAAAGCCTTTGAACTGCCGGAAAGTCTGCAGGGCGCAGTGAGTCTGAGCGGTAATCTGGCCGGTGACACGCTGAGCGTGGATGAGGCGAAGCGCAGCTGGCAGGGCAGGGCGGTAATCAGCGCCACGCAACTGCAGCTAGCGCAGATCAATCTGCAACAGATGGTGCGTCGGGCAGTGGCGCGGGTGAGCAATCGTGTCACCAGCGACGACCAGCCGGATCAGGGCATCGATCAGATCAGCGGTCAGGTGGCACTGAACCGCGGCGTGCTCAGCTTCAGCCAGCTCAGCGGTAACGGTCAGCAGCTGGCGCTGCAGGGTGACGGTAAAGTGAATATGGTCGAGCAGCAGCTCGACGTGACGCTGGGACTGAAAATCAGCGGCTGGCAAGGCGACGAGGAGCTGGTGGCGGCGCTTGCCGATCAGGCGATCCCGCTACGGATGTATGGCAGCTGGAACGATCTGCAATATTCATTACCGGTGGATGCGGTGTTGCGGGAACGGCTGCAGAATGAGGCGAAATCACGGTTAGATAAGTGGATCGATCGTCAGCAGGATAGCGACAATAAACAGAATATGCAGAAACTGCTGCGCCCGTAACGGGCGCAGCGGGTTACACCTCGTAATCGATCGCCGGTTGTTGCAGGATCTCAACTTTCTGCACCCGGTGATTTTCTACCTGCAGCGTCCGCAACAGATAATCACCCATCTGCACCTCTTCACCCTCCTGCGGAATATGCTGCAACCGATCCATCAGTAATCCCGCCAGCGTATGATAATCACGCTGCTCTTCCAGCGGCAATTTCACATACAGCGCCAGGTCATCCAGCGGCATATGGCCGTTAGCGATCCAGTGCCGCTCGCCCTTGATCTGAATATCGTAACGGGCATCAATCTCGCCCGCTTCATTCGGCAGGTTACCGGCGATGGTTTCCATCACATCGCTGAGAGTCACTACGCCCTCAACCGACCCAAACTCATCGACTACAAAGGCAAAATGGGTATGGGCCTGGCGAAACTGTTCCAGCGCCTGCAACAGCGTTAAACGTTCAGGGAATACCAGCGGCTGGCGAATCAGCGCCCGCAAATCCAGCGAATGATGATGCAGCGACTGGTGCAGCAGGTCGATAACGTGCACCACGCCGAGCGGCTCGCTGGAATGCTCGGTAATCAGAATACGGGTATGCTGGTTGCGGTCGAGCCGCGCCATGATCTCCGCCGGGTCCTCACTGAGATCGATATGCTCGACGTCATGCCGCGAGGTCATAATGCTGTTAACGTGGCGCTGGCCCAGTCCCAGCACGCGGGCAATCATCACCCGTTCCTGGCGGTTAAACAGCATATTGGCGTTACTGTCGGCAATCAGCGAGGAGGTTTTCGCATCCAGTTCTGCCGGTTCCGCTTCTCCGCGCAGCAGGCGCAGCACCGCCTCGGCGGTACGCTGACGTAACGGCCGGCCAGCCGACAACACCCGCCGGCGATTATACTGCGCCAGCTGGTTCAGCGCCTCAATCAGCACCGAGAAGCCGATCGCCGCATAGAGGTAGCCTTTAGGAATCGCGAAGCCAAAGCCTTCCGCCACCAGGCTGAAGCCAATCATCAATAAAAAACTCAGGCAGAGGATCACGATGGTCGGATGGCTGTTCACAAAGCGGGTCAGGGGCTTGCTGGCCAGCAGCATCAGCAGAATGGCAATGGTGACTGCAATCATCATTACCGGCAGATCATTGACCATTCCGACCGCAGTAATCACCGCATCCAGCGAGAAAATCGCGTCCAGCACCACGATTTGTGCGACCACTGGCCAGAATTTAGCGCCGCCTTTTTGTTGACCGGCCTCATCATCGTGCCCTTCAAGGCGGCTATTCAGCTCGGTTGTGGCCTTAAAAAGCAGGAAAATCCCGCCTGACAGCAGCAACAGATCGCGCGCACTAAAGGCGTGACCCGCCAGTGTGAGCCACGGTTGGGTCAGGGTAACCAGCCAGGAAAGCGAGGCCAGCAGTAATAAGCGGCACAGCAACGCCAGCAGCAGGCCAATCACCCTGGCCCGGTCGCGCAGTGCCGCAGGCAGCTTCTCAACCAGAATGGCGATGAACACCAGATTATCAATACCCAGCACCAGTTCCAGAACGATTAGCGTCACTAATCCTGCCCAAAGCGACGGGTCTGCAATTACCTCCAGCATGAGGGGTTCACCTGAATGTCATTAATTGAGTTTTGTCTGATGATAGTGGAGTGTCTCGCTGGCTACAAATGCCGGTGCAGGTGGAAAATCGTCTTACCAGAGAAATTAACAGTAATTAATCTCTCTCTACATTCATGACCATTTGATTAAATCGGCAGAGAGTTTTGCATAAGAAGTGGCACAGAAGCATTGCTGAATGCGCGATATCTTGCTGCGCTGCTTATGCGATTTATCCTAATGGTGACATGGCATTAATCTGAATTATGAAAAAAGGATTGCACTTCGATTGCATGACGAGGAGGGCGCCATTACTAATGGCTGGTAGTCTTTTTCCTAAAATAGTACAGGGATGGCGGGGCCTACTTGTAAACAAGCCAGTAATAACTAGTATAGCAACGAGTTTGCAAAAGTCTGCGCCAAAGTCGTAATTCGCGTGACCAATCGACGTCAAATGTTATGAATTGTGATCTCGTCCGATAACTACTGCATTAAGCGCCAATACGACGCCCCGTGCAGAGCAATATGAATGATGACAGCGGTATTGGCAGCGACAGCCAAGGGCGGTAGCGTGCCTGAATCGCGTTTATCGTTTATTAAATGACCGCTGTTACGGTCGATTAAAGTCAGAGTAATCTGTTGGAATTAATCACAATAATGCTGGATTTATGGTTAAGATCGTTGGCGTAAAGGCCGCAGGAGCTCCCCTCAGAAACGGCTCAGTCCTGAGAATTTATACCGCTCAATAAATATACAGGCGAGAGACGTGGCGGGTTTAAGGAAATAAAATAAAGAGTTAAATATGCGCGATACTGAATTTACGTTTAAAAGTCTTATCACCAAATTAATGCTGGCTTGCTCAGACTTAATTTGTTTCAACGCAGCGTTTTTTGTGGCGATGATGCTAATTAATATGCAGTCAGAATCGCCGCTGGCAGATATTTCTGAAAAAGAAATGAATTTAAAAATTGCCACTCACATTTGCCTGTCGGTAATTTGTATTGGCTGGTTCTGGGTAAGGCTGCGTCACTATACCTACCGCAAACCTTTCTGGTTCGAATTAAAAGAAATTTTTCGTACCATTCTTATTTTTTCAGTGATTGATCTGTCGATTACCGCATTGTCACAATGGCAGATGTCGCGGTTCGTCTGGTTGCTGACCTGGGTGCTGGCGCTTATTTTCATTCCGACCTGTCGCGCGCTCTCTAAACGTGTGCTGAACCATTACGGTTTGTGGAAAAAGCAGACCATCATTATCGGCAGCAGCAAAAATGCTCACGAAGCCTGGCAGGCGCTGCAGAGCGAAGAGGTGATGGGTTTTGACGTGATCGCCTTCTACGACGTCGATGGCACTTGTCCGCAGAGCATCCTCGATGGCGTGCCGGTACTGCGCGATGAGCAGGAGCTGTGGAGCCTGACCAGCAGCGAAACGCAGTTTATCGTGGCGGTAGAGTTCGAACAGAGTCAGTACCGTGATAAGTGGCTGAAATCACTGGCGATGCATAATTGCCGCTCCGTTTCAGTGATTCCTACATTGCGTGGCGTGCCGCTTTATGGCACTGATATGGCCTATATCTTCAGCCATGAAGTGATGATCCTGCGGGTACAGAACAATCTGGCAAAACGCACTTCGCGTTTCCTGAAGCGGGCATTTGATATCGTCGGTGCGCTGTCGATTATCCTGATGCTGATGCCGGCGCTGCTGGTGCTGGGCTTCCTGGTTGGCCGTGATGGCGGACCACCGATTTATGGCCATGAGCGTGTCGGCATGAATGGCCGTAAGTTCAAATGCCTGAAGTTCCGCTCAATGGTGATCAATTCCAAAGAGGTGCTGGAAGAAGTGCTGCGCACTGACCCGATTGCACGCGCCGAGTGGGATAAAGATTTCAAACTGAAAAATGATCCGCGTATCACCAAAGTGGGCCATTTTATCCGTAAAACCAGCCTTGATGAGCTGCCGCAACTGTGGAACGTGGTGCGCGGCGACATGAGCCTGGTCGGTCCCCGTCCCGTAATTGAAGATGAACTCTGTCGTTATGCCGGTGATGTTGATTATTACCTGATGGCAAAGCCAGGCATGACGGGATTGTGGCAGGTCAGCGGTCGTAATGATGTTGACTACGAAACCCGCGTCTATTTCGACTCGTGGTACGTGAAAAACTGGTCACTGTGGAATGACATCGCCATCCTGTTTAAGACAGTGGGTGTGGTGTTGAAGCGAGACGGTGCGTATTGATTGTGAGGCGATAAGAGCGTGTTAACCGCATGCTCTCGTGGTTCGGTGCCGTTGTCAGGCGTGTCGTTGTTAGCGGCCATCGTCAGGGAGAACGCAGATTGTCATTACCGAAGCGTAATGCTCTGCTACTGTTATTCCGCCCTGATAGATGGTTACTACTTATAACAATTGGAGCAAAGGATAATGAACGACAGGTTCAGTGCTTAATTAAGTTAGTTTTACTTTTTGTTGGACGCTTACACAGCGGCGTATTCGCCTCTATCAATCAATAACTGATAGCGAAGATCTAAATGATTACAATCAAAATGAAATTGATACCCTTGCTGGTATCCGCCACTTTTCTTAGCGGGTGTACGATCGAACCAGGTCAGCGCCTTTCCACATCGGGAAAAGATGTCATCGAGCAGCAGGACAGCAACTTTGACATCGACAAGTACGTCAACGTCTTTCCGTTAACCCCAACGCTGGTTGAGAAAATGCGTCCTAAGCCGCTGGTGGCTCAGGCGAATCCTTCTCTGCAGAACGAAATTCAGAACTATGAATACCGTATCGGCATTGGCGACGTCCTGACTGTCACCGTCTGGGATCACCCGGAGTTGACCACGCCAGCCGGTCAGTACCGTAGCGCCAGCGACACCGGTAACTGGGTACATTCCGATGGCACGATTTTCTACCCTTACATTGGTAAAGTCCGCGTAGCGGGCCGGACCGTGGGTGAAGTGCGTAACGAAATCGCCCGTCGCCTGGCACAGTACATCGAAAGTCCACAGGTTGATGTCAGCATCGCCTCGTTTAAATCGCAGAAGACCTACGTGACCGGTTCAGTGACCACCTCAGGTCAGCAGCCGATTACCAACGTGCCGCTGACGATTCTGGATGCCATCAACGCCGCAGGCGGCCTGGCAGCGGATGCGGACTGGCGCAACGTGGTGCTGACGCACAACGGTCGCGAACAGCGCGTGTCACTGCAGGCGCTGATGCAAAATGGCGACCTGAGTCAGAACCATCTGCTCTATCCGGGCGACATTCTGTACGTTCCGCGTAATGACGATCTGAAAGTGTTCGTGATGGGTGAAGTGAAGCAGCAGGCGACCCTGAAAATGGATCGCAGCGGCATGACGCTGGCGGAAGCACTGGGCAATGCGGCCGGGATGGATCAAACCACCTCTGACGCCACCGGTGTGTTCGTTATCCGTCCACTGCGCGGCACCGATCGCAACAAGATTGCCAACATCTATCAGTTGAACACCAAAGATGCGGCATCAATGGTCATGGGTACTGAATTCCAACTGGAACCGTACGACATCGTCTATGTCACCTCCACGCCGCTGACGCGCTGGAACCGTGTGATCTCGCAATTACTGCCAACCATTGCGGGTATCAACGATGTGAGCGAGAGCGCACTGCGTATCCGCAACTGGTCAAACTAAGGTTTCACCATGATTACGTCCGTGTTAGTCGTTTGCGTCGGCAATATCTGCCGCTCTCCGACCGGAGAGCGCCTGTTTAAACGCGCATTACCCAACACCCGTGTCAGTTCTGCTGGTCTGGGCGCCCTGGTGGGGCGTCCTGCCGATCAGACTGCCAGCGACGTAGCGGCCGCACATGGTCTGTCGCTGGAAGGGCATCAGGCTCAACAGCTGACGGCCGAAATGTGCCGCAACGTCGACCTGATCCTGGTGATGGAGAAGCGTCAGATTGAACAGGTGAACCGCATTGACCCGGCCGCGCGTGGCAAAACCATGCTGCTTGGGCACTGGCTCAATCAGAGAGAAATTGCGGATCCGTACAGAAAAAGCCGTGAGGCCTTTGAAGAGGTTTACGGGTTACTGGAAAACGCTACCCAGAAATGGGTCAACGTATTAAGCCGATAGTTGGGATTATCCATGAATATAAAAAACAAGGTCAGAACCGCGCCGGGAGAGGATTCAAATGGATGGGATCTGGCGCATCTTGTGGGACAGCTTATTGATCATCGCTGGATCATTGTTGCCGTTACCGCTTTCTTTATGCTGGCGGGCACGCTCTACACACTGTTTGCGACACCGATTTACAGCGCCGATGCGTTAGTACAGGTTGAGCAGAAAAATGCCAGCACCGTACTGAACGAACTGGACAGCATTCTGCCACCGACGCCAGCCTCAGATACTGAGATTGAGATTCTGGAATCGCGCATGGTGATCGGCAAAACCGTTGACGATCTGGGTCTGGATACCGTTGTCGAGCAGAACTATTTCCCGGTTATCGGTAAAGGTCTGTCACGTCTGATGGGCAACAAACCGGCTAACATCGCGATTTCGCGCTTGGAAATTCCACGCACTATCGACAAACGTAACGTTGAGCTGGAAGTGACCGGTCCGGACAGCTACACCGTGTCGAAAGATGGCGATGAGCTGTTCAAAGGTAAAGTGGGTCAGCTGGAGTCGCACGGCGACATCACCATGCTGGTGAGCGAGATTCATGCCGACGAAGGCACCAGCTTCACCGTGACCAAGCTCAACAATCTGCAGGCTATCCGCTCGGTGCTCTCTAACCTGACCGTTGCAGACAAAGGTAAAGATACCGGCGTACTGGGTCTGGAATATCTGGGTGAAGATCCTGAGCAGATCAGCAAAGTCCTGAACCAGATCGTGAATAACTATCTGTTGCAGAACGTTGAGCGTAAGTCAGAGCAGGCAGAGAAGAGCCTGGAGTTCTTACGTACCCAGCTGCCGCAGGTTCGCGCCAAACTGGATGAAGCGGAAGACAAGCTGAACACCTTCCGTCGTGAGAACGAATCAGTTGACCTGTCGCTGGAAGCGAAATCTGCCCTCGACTCCTCGGTCAGCGTGCAGAGCCAGTTGAACGAACTGACTTTCCGTGAAGCCGAAGTCTCTCAGCTGTTTACCAAAGATCACCCGACTTACCGCGCACTGCTGGAAAAACGCAAAACGCTGGAAGGTGAGCAGGCTCAGCTGAACAAGAAAATTTCTGGTATGCCACAGACTCAGCAGGAAATTCTGCGTCTGACCCGTGACGTGCAGTCCGGTCAGGAGATCTACATGCAGCTGCTGAACCGTCAGCAGGAGCTGGGCATCAGTAAAGCCAGCACCGTGGGTGATGTTCGCATCATCGATGGCGCGGAAACGGCTAACTCGCCAGTGGCACCGAAGAAGCTGCTGATCATCGCCGCCAGCCTGATTTTTGGTCTGTTCGTGTCGGTGGGTCTGGTGCTGCTGAAAGCGCTGCTGCATCACGGCATCGAAAACCCGGATCAGCTGGAAGAGCTGGGCATGAACGTCTACGCCAGCGTTCCCCTGTCGGAATGGCAGCGTAAGAAGGATACCGAAGCGCTGGCACGTCGCGGCAGCAAGGTGAAAACCGATCCGCACGAAACGCTGCTGGCATTGGGTAATCCGACTGACCTCTCTATCGAAGCGATCCGTAGCCTGCGTACCAGCCTGCACTTCGCAATGATGGAAGCCAAAAACAACATCCTGATGATCACCGGTGCCAGCCCGGGTATTGGTAAAACCTTTATCTGTGCCAACCTGGCGACGCTGGTGGCGAAAGCGGGTCAGCGCGTACTGTTTATCGATGGCGACATGCGTCGTGGTTACACCCACGAACTGCTGGGCGCGGATAACAAATCGGGTCTGTCCAACGTGCTGTCCGGTAAAACGGAGTTCAGTCCGGCGCTGATTCAGCAGGGCGTTTACGGTTTCGACTTCCTGCCACGTGGTCAGGTGCCGCCGAACCCGTCTGAACTGCTGATGCATCGTCGCATGGGTGAGCTGCTGGAGTGGGCGAGCAAGAACTACGACTTGGTGTTAATCGATACGCCACCGATTCTGGCGGTTACCGATGCGTCAATTATCGGTAAGCTGGCCGGCACCTCGCTGATGGTGGCGCGTTTCGAAGCCAACACCACCAAAGAAGTGGACGTCAGCTTCAAACGCTTTGCCCAGAACGGTATCGAGATTAAAGGTGTGATCCTCAACGCCGTGGTGCGTAAAGCTGCCAATGCGTATGGCTATGGCTACGACTATTACGATTACGAATACGGTAAGCCAACCAAAAGCTAATCACTGAGTGGATAGGGGCGGTCTGACCGCCCCTTTTTATCGCCCCTTTGAATGACGACACGCATCAATTTACACAGGTAATTCTGTCAAAACCCACATAAGCGATGAAGGTATAAATCGCATGGCGAGCGTCACTCAACAGAATTCATCACCAGCATGGCATCAGCCTGTCGCACGCCCGCAACGGCAGTCGCGTCAGGCACGCTGAGAGGTCAGCCGGGAAGGCAATCAGCGTCGCCGACTGTTGGCATGAGAACTTGTGGAATTAAGGAATCACACCATGGCTCCATATTGGTATGTATCAGGGTTTTTACTGGTGATTTCGCTGGTTGAACTCCTGCTGAAAAAAGACGAACGAACCAACCATCTTCTGACCTGGTTGCTCTGTATCGCGACCGTGACGCTGATTGTGTTCGGCGGTATTCGCGGCCTCGGCACCGGAATGGATGACTACCAATACCGCAACTTCTTCGAAGATTTTATCCGGCGTATTCAGGTTAACGGCTTCTTTAATACCGTGGCATTCTTCCGCTACGAGCCGCTGATCTTTGCGATTGCTACCCTGACCAGCCTGATCTCTCATAACGCCAGTACCTTCCTGTTTGTCTTTTCGATTCTGGCGGTGGGCACCAACGCGATCTTTTTCAAAAAGATGTCACCCTATCCGGTGATGGCGCTGGCGCTCTATTCGGCGCACATCTTTATCAACAAAGATATGAACCAGATTCGTTTCGGCCTGAGTTCAGCGCTGTTCCTGGGCGTGATCTGGGCGCTCTATCTGCGGCGTTACTGGATGGCGACCGGCTTCTTTGTCCTCTCCTTTCTCAGTCACAACACCGCCGTCATGGTGGTGACGCTGATCCCGTTCCTGTTTATAAGTGAACGCCGCTTGTGGCCGATTCTTATTATTGTGCTGAGTATCCCGGCATCAAAAGTCGGGGGAATGGGCTTTGTATCGGTCATTGCCGGCCACCTCGGAGCGTTAGGCGAAAGGGCAGCCAACTACAACAACGACAATTCAGCCGCGGCAACCACCGGTAGCGTCTTCTCGGTTTCCAACCTGAAGAACGTCGCGCTGGTGTTTATCTTTGTCTACTTCATGCTGAGCAACCAGCTTAAACGCGACAATTACAACGCCTGGCGACTCAACTACCTGTTGATCATTACCTTTGCGATTGGCGGTGGCATCAGGATCTTCTTCTACAACTACTCATCCGGCGCACGTCTGTCGAACTACCTGCTGCAGGTGGAGCCGATCATTCTGACGCTGTTGATCTACCAGTCGAAGCGGGTCTGGAAACCGGCGATGTTTGCGATGTTTGTCTTCTTCCAGATGTACTACCTCTACTACAACACCATCTCACTCAAGCAGGCGGTGGTGGGGTATGAAGTAGCGCGTGAATTTAAACTGATCCACTGATGAACAGGGTGAAGGCGATGAACCGATATCTTCCGTTGTTGCTGGTCGCCGCGCCGCTGATGGCGCAGGCGACGCCCACTCCGGCCGCGATCGTTATCGCGGCCTATGGTGACTCGACGACCGCAGGCGTAACCTCGTCGGGCGGGCGTAACATCATTATTAAAGATAATGAAATCAGCTATCTGCAGCAGATGTTGCAGCAGAAGTATGGGCCTGCGGTACGCATCGAGAATCACGGTTCGCCCGGAGCCCTGCTGACCGAACTGACCCAATCGTCGCTCAGCTGGGAGCAGCGGATGGCACAGTCTGATGCCAGCATCATTCTGATCAATTACGCCATTAACGATGCGCGCATCTACTCAGCAAAAAACCGGCCGGCTGGCGCAGAGAGCCCGGAGGATTTTAACCGCATCCTCACCGGACTGATTAAAACCGCCAAAGCGCACCATAAACAGGTAGTGCTGCAACAGCCTAATCCACTCTGTGGCCGGGCTGAGCGCTGGAACCTCTGGCCATATGTTTATCAGCTGAATCAGGTGGCACAGCAGCAGCAGGTGCCCATTGTCCGACAGTATCAGCTGATCAAGCAGCAGGGCGACTGGCGCAGTGAGATGTCACCGGATTGCATTCACCCGACCAGCACACTCTATAAAAAGAAAGCTGAGCAAACTTTTGAGCTGCTAAGTCAGCATTTTGACAGCGTGTTTAAAACCAACAGCTAACCATTTGATTTAATAAATTTCAGGAGCAGGACAGTATGTATGTACTGATAATGGCGTTGTCGCTGGGACTGGCGCTGATGGTGTTGCGGTTGTTCTCATTCCATCGCGGCATTTATAACGATAGCGGGATTAAAAGTATCTCCGGATTGCGTGCGCTGCTGGCCAGCATCGTGGCGTTTTCCCACTTAGCCCATTATCTCTATGCACGCGATAACGAATGGATTTTTGATAAAGACTATTTTTCGCTGATTTCGCAGGGCAACTTTTTTGTGAACAGCGGCAAGTTTGGCGTGGCGCTGTTTTTTATGATCTCCGCCTTCCTGTTTTATCGCTGGCTGGACAATGACCGTCTCTCTCCCCGCGAGCTGACCCAAAAATTACTCAAGTCGCGGGTGCGCCGGATAGTGCCGATGTTCTGGTTTTCGGGGCTGGTGATTGTGTCGATTGGCTGGTTACAGGGTGATCTGGTACCGGACCTGACGTCGCTGAAGCAGGGGCTGCTCTGGTTGCTGTTTGTCGGCAATTATCACATCGGTTCAATCAAGACCGCCGATATTAACGCCGGCGTTGAGTGGACGCTGCGACTGGAATGGCTGCTCTATCTGTCGATTCCGCTGATTTATCTGCTTAATCGTGTCACCGGTGGCCGTTACAAAACGCTGCTGATCCTCGGCTCGATTGGGGTGATTTTCATGATTGCGGTGGCGCTCCGTGTGTGGGGAACCGCCTATACCGATCCGCGTCCGGTGCTGGGATTCGCAATGGGGTATCTGGCCTGGCTCTACCGTGACCACTGGGTGCAGGGCCGCAACTCTGGCAAGGCGGCCGTGCTGGCGATTGCGCTCGCCGTCGTGGCGCTGTTCTTTACCAGTAACGCGTTCTTCTACCTGATTTTCCTCGCCTGCCTGGCGATAGTGTTTTTCATTGTCAGCAGCGGCAACGCCATTTTTGGCCTGCTGGAGAACAAGACCCTGATGTCGGTGGGTGAAGTGAGCTACAGCCTCTATCTGATTCATGGCGTGGTGCTCTATTTCATTAAGCAACTGCCGCTGCCCGCATTGCAGCACAACTTTGTGCTCTATACCGCGCTCTCGACCCTGTTTTTTGTGGTGTCGTTTTACGTGGCAAAACTGACCTACCTCTATGTGGAAAAACCGTTTATCGGCAGCAGCAATAAGAAAAAAGTGGCGATTGAACCCTCGCCGACAAATTAGGACATCACCGGTTACCCTACCAGGCCCAAACGTTATATCTTTGAAATTGGAAATGTTTTTAATGAGGTGCTGGCAATGAAGGACATTCGCTTCTCCATCGTAATTCCTGCTTACAATGCGTCAGAATCGATCGTGACGACGCTGGATTGCGTTAAAGCGCAGACGTATCGCAATTTTGAAGTAATCATCGTTGATGATAAATCCGCCGATGCGGCCGCGCTGGCGGAAGTGGTGCGCAGCGAGCGCTATCAGGACCTGAACATTAATCTGGTGCTCTCTGAGGTTAAGCTCAATGGCGCCGGTGCGCGTAATAAAGGCATTGAGCTGGCAACCGGCGATTACGTCAGTTTCCTCGACGCCGATGACGAGTGGCATGCCGATAAGCTGCGTCAGGTGAGCGAAAAAATTGCTCAGCTGGACGCGCAGGGTAAACAGAAGGTCGTGATTTTCAGCCAGGTGAACATCTATCAGGATGGCGCTTTTCTGAAAGTGATGCCGATGCAGCCACCGGGCAAAAATGAAACCGTCGCCGAATATCTGTTCGGCTGCTACGGCTTTATTCAGACCAGTACCATCGTGCTGAAGCGCGAAGATGCAGCGAAAATTCAGTTCGATACCCGCTATATCCGCCATCAGGATTACGATTTCTGCATTCGTGCCGACCGCATGGGCTATGCGTTCGAGATGATCGCCGCGCCGCTGGCTAATTACCATCTGGTGACGAAGTTCGGCTCGAAGCACAAAGGGGAGTCGGTGAACTACTCGATGTTCTGGCTCGACGCCATGAAGCCGCACCTGACCCCGCGTGACATTCACACCTACAAAGCCTTTAAGCTGCCGCTGCGCTACAAGATGGACGGCAAGGGCATGATGGCGAGCCTGACTTTTGCCCGCTACTTCTTCCTGACGAACCAGGATAATCGCGCTTACTTTATGAACCGGGTCAAAGACAAGGTCAGATCGCGGTTTGGCGGTGAAAAAGCGCTCTCCTGATTCACGCTAATGCTTTGTTTGCTCCTGTTAGCAGGAGCAGCTTTCTCCTTATTTTGCTTATTATTCTGGGTTAAAGATGAATAATCACGTTGGAACCGTCGGCATTGTTATGCCTATGTATAACGCACGTCAGACGGTATTACGCGCCGTGCAATCGGTTATCAATCAAAGTTATGCCGACTGGCACCTTTACCTGATTAACGACAAATCGACCGATGACTCCCTCGCCTGGGTGCAGGAACAGTGTCAGGACCCGCGCATCACCATTCTGGATAACGCCGTTAACATGGGTGCTGCCGAAACCCGTAACGTCGGGCTGCGCGCCGCCAGCGAAGAGATCATCGCGTTTCTCGACAGTGACGACGAATGGCATGCTGACAAACTGGCGCAGCAGGTGGCGGCGATGGCGGCCGGTGATAACTTTGTCATCACCGAATATCACTACAAAACCCGCAACGCCGATCACGACATTACCTACAGCAAACCTTATCTGCAGCAGGAAAACTTTGTGAAGAAGCAGTATCGCGTCTGCTTCTCCTCGGTCTGTTTCCGCCGTCCGCCAGAAGGCATCTTCTTCCAGCGTAAGGGTCACGAAGACTTTCTTTTTCTGTATGAACTCTTCACCCGCTATAAGCAGGCACGCGTGATTCAGACCATTCTGGTCAATTATTACGAATTAGGTGATTCCCTTTCCCGTAATAAGAACAAAGCGGCGAAATGGCACCTTGAATTATTAAGAATTATCTATAAAAACAATCCTTTAAAAATCTATTACTATTACGGCTGGTATATGGTGAATGGCGTGCTGTTTACCCTGAAGCATCGTTAAGCCAATCGGCAGGATTGTCTTTATTATTTGAGGTGGATAGCGTTTCATGAAAAAAATCGTCCTGGTGATCAAAGATGCCTATTCGTATGCGGGCACCGAGAACATCTGTAACTTTATGTCAGAATGTCTTGGCGAAACACACGACGTCACCATCTACTCGCTGGAAGGCAGCGGAAAAACCTTCTATCCGTTTGAGCACGTCAAACAGATCGTCAGCTTTGAAGGGCAGAGCAACCCGATTAAAAGCGCGGTGGCCCGTATTCACGAAGAGGGTTTCGATACCGTTTTCCTGATCAGTATGGGACGCCTCAGCGTGATGTTCGCTTTCTGGAACCTGCTGGCGATGAAGAAAAAGCGCGGCAAAGCCTATGCCTGCGAACATATCGCCATTAACTCCTTCAGCAAACCGATCAAGTTCCTCAAGTTTCTGCTGCTGCGCTACTACGACCGCGTGATTGTTCTGACCGACAAAGATCATCAGGTGTTCAGCCGCTGGCGCATTCCCAGCAAGCAAATCCCAAATCCGGTGGTGTACAAAGGCTTTCAGCGTCAGACGCGCCATCGTCAGGCGCTGGCCGTGGGTCGTCTGGATAACCAGAAGGGCTTCGATTTGATGCTGGATATCTGGCGCGATTTTGCCCGTTCCCATCCTGACTGGACGCTGGTGATTGCCGGTGACGGCGAACTGCGTCAGCAGTTACACGATCAGGCCGCGGTGTTGGGGATTACTGACAGCGTGAAGTTTGTCGGCAAGGTCAGCAACATTAACGATTACTACCGCGACAGCGACATGGCGCTGATGACCTCACGCTATGAAGGATTGCCGCTGGTGCTGCTGGAAGCCAAATCCTGGTCACTGCCGGTAGTGGCCTATGACTGTCCGACCGGACCGCAGGAGATCATCAATCACGGCGAAGATGGCTTCCTGGTGCCGATGAATGACAAAACCACCTTCCTGGCGCGGATGGATCAACTCGCCAGCGATGACGCCCTGTTCTATGCCATGAGCGAAAAAACAAAACAAACCGCGCTGAAATTCGACGGTAATCAAATCAAGCAAAGCTGGCTGGCGTTGGTGTAATTGGTGCTGGAAAAGCGCCCTTGCGACGTGCCTCAGGGACACCGCCATGGCCACTGGCCTTATTGACTACGGGAAATGATGCATGAAAAGAAGAGAAGTTTTACAGACCGCCGCCTCCGCTCTGGTTGGCGCTCTCTCCGTGAGCACCTTTTCCAGCTACGCTGCTAAAAGTAACGGTATCGCCCTGAAGCCGGTTGATGCCACTGATGTGCCGAAGGGCGACGTGCCGATCCTGACGCCAGAAAACGTTTATGCCATGCCGCCGCAGTTCTGGCAGAGTTTTGAAGGCAAGCTGTGGATCGGTAAAGCCGGCACTGACGCCAGCAAGCCAGGCAACCAGATTCCGGTGTTCCTGCGTGATGCCAATGGCAAAGTGTCGCAGATTGCTCAGCCGGTCGCCCTGAACAAAGGCAATTTTTCCCAGTTCATTCAGGATAACGCGGCGCTGATCGCCGATCCGTCGCACTCGATGGCGGTGGAAGACAACAGCGGTCAGATGTTGTTTAACATTACTGACGTCAGCCGTCCTGGCGCGGCTGATTTCAGTAAGCGTCTGGCGCAGCCTGCCGGTTACCAGCTGATTGGTGAAATTCCGTCCGTGGAAGAGTTACGTAAAACCCGTCCGCTGTTCGAAGGGGCCAAAGTGAAGCTGAAAAGCTGGCATGAAGGCTTCGAAGTGGGCGGCGGCGAGTTTGTCGGCAGCTTCCAGCCCGCCCAGGATGATGGCGGTGTTAACTTCGCCGGTCAGGGTTTCCACTGGCGTCGCGTGGTAGAAGATTTTAACCGCTTAACCCTGTTTGATTTCGGCGCGATTGCGGATGGCAAAACCGATACCGCTCCGGCGATCATGGCGATGTTCACCTGGTCGCAGCAGGCTAACCAGCAGATCTGCATCCAGTTCCCGGCCGGCACCTTTTTTGTCTCGGTCTGCGACTTCGGCGATAAATATCTCAACTTCTTCCGCGTCTCCGGAGCGATGGTTAACTTCGGTTACTTCCCGGCCACCACCGTGGTCTCGGATGGCAAATCAGAGTTCATCTTCTCGATGAATGCGCGCCGGGTTGAGCTCTCTAACCTGATTTTCAACGGTAACAATGACAAGAACCCCAACAAACAGGGCTTCTTCCATAATATCTGTCCCGGCGGTCAGTTTTTCCGGGGTGCCTGCCTGCGTTTCAATTTTGTCGGCGGTACCGCCATCAGCCTGCAGGACACGCTGGATTGCAAAATCGACCAGTGGTACGCCTCACGCTGCAGCGGCGACGTGATCAAATCGGGCTGGTCAGGCCAGAAGCAGGGCAAATGGGATCACAGTACCGCGATTGAGTTATCTAACTTTAATGCGCAGCACTGCCGTGGCGGCAATGTACTCAACCTGCCGCGCTGCGGTCAGTCGATTATTCACAACGGCTGGATTGAGCATTGCGACAATCCTGGCGACATCTCGAACGGTCAGTGGATCGTCGATGCGCTGAGCCTGGAGGATTGTAAGAATCCGCTGATCGCGCACAACTCCCGACTCAATATGCGTCAGACCAGCCTGCAGTCAGGCAGCTGGATCGACAACTCCAGTCAGGGCGATCGTCTGCTCAGCATCTGGGAGATGGGCTCAACCCGCGTTGAGTCGTACGGTGTCGCGCTGGATGGCAGCCTCAAGTACAACTACATCACCTCGCGCTGGCGGTTAGAGAACAACACCAATCAGGAAACCTGGTTCGATCTCGGCAGCCTCTACTCACCGACGGTGGGGGATTCGTGGGAGATTGAAATCTTTGGTCAGGCGCAGTTCAGCAACGGCAGTGGCGATCAGCCGCTGATGAACCTGATCAGCGACAAAACCACCGGTGGCCGTGCGGTGATCCACGTTCAGCGCAAGAAAGGGCGCTCGGAAGCCAGCTGGTCTGCCGAAGGCAGTTCGCCGGTGGTCGACGTGCGCTATGTGGCGGAACATGACACCGATGTGCGGATCTTTATCAAGCTGGCGGGCTGGACCCCGGCGGCGGCGGTGCTGGTGAAAACCACCGGTAAAGACCGTTTTGTCACCGGACGCTGCGCGCGGGTGAATGCCCGGATGCAGCCCGGTAATCCGCCGGCCGGTGATGCCACCAAACGGGCACCGCAGCGTTTCAGCCTGCACAACGGCAAAGCGGGCGTCGGTGCCAACGAACAGGGCGATTTGCTGATGGCCTCGCGGCCGCTGTCGGCTGACCAGGTGGATACCAGCAAGCCGGAAGGTTTTGTCTCGGTGGTGATCAACGGCAAACAGGTGGCGCTGCCTTACTTCGCGATTAAGTCGTAACCGATTCAGGCGTCACTGATTCAACCGTAAGGGATGCATGACGGCCGCCATAATGGAGGCGGCCGGTCTTAACAGGAGCAGGACCCTTTGGGTGCGTTATCCCGTATTGCAGTTATTTAAACAGAGTTCATTTTGCCCGTTGCGGATCTGGGCGGCTTGCAGAATTAAAAAAATTCATTCGGAGTTGTTATGAAAATTTTATTGGTGGGTAACCATACGTGTGGGAATCGTGGGGATGGCGCGATTCTTCGTGGACTGATTGATTCAATGAAGTCTGCTCGCAGTGATTTAGACATTGATGTGATTAGCCGTTATCCAACCAGCTCCGGTTATTTGCTCCAGCAGGATATTCAGCAGGATTCGCTGTTTCTGCACAATAGCAAGTCAGCAAAAGGTCTGGTCGGTTCGTTTAAGCGTAAAGTCGCGAACCGTTTGATGCCCGATATTATGATGGCGCATCTGGGCAAGGGCGGCCTGTACAAGTCGTTCGCCGTGCCACCGCACCTGAAAGCGTTTACCGAAAGCCTGGCAAAGTATGATGCGATTATCCAGGTCGGCGGATCGTTCTTCGTCGATCTCTACGGCGTGACCCAGTTTGATCACGCGTTGTGTGCGCTGATGGCGAAAAAACCGATCTACCTGATTGGTCACTCCGTGGGTCCGTTCCAGAACCCGCGCGTTAATGCGCTGGCTAACTTCGTGTTCGATCGCGTCGACAGCCTGGTGCTGCGTGAGTCGGTCAGCCTGGATCTGATGAAGCGCGATGGTGTCACCAGTTCGAAAGTGGCCGCCGGCGTGGATACCGCCTTCCTGGTGCGGGCGCGTGAAGTGGAAAACCCAAGCCACAACCTGCTGCACTGGCAGGGCATTATCAGCGGTCGTAAAACTATCGCCATCACCGTGCGTGAACTGGCGCCGTTTGATAAACGTCTGGGCGTGACCCAGAAAGAGTACGAAGCCGCCTTTGGCCGGGTGATTAACGCCATGATCGCTGAAGGCTACCAGGTGGTGGCATTCTCGACCTGTACCGGTATCGACAGCTACGCCAAGGATGACCGTATGGTGGCGCTGACGCTGCGTGACCACGTGGCACAGCCAGAGCATTACCATGTCATCATGGATGAGTTTAACGACCTGGAGCTGGGTATCCTGCTGAGTCATTGTCACCTGACCATTGGTACCCGTCTGCACTCGGCGATTATTTCGATGAACTTTGGCACCCCGGCCGTGGCGATCAACTACGAGCACAAGTCGATGGGTGTGATGAACCAGTTGGGTCTGCCGCAGATGGCAACCGATGTGAAAAGCCTGATGGATGGCTCGCTGATCGACAAGGTCCAGACGGTCCTCGCCGACTACGACAACATCAAGCAGAAGGTCGACACGGCCGTTGCGAATGAAAGGGAAATTGGCAATCGGATCACTGAAGAGATTCTCAAAGTATTAGGGTAATGTGATGAAACTGACTTTTTTCACCATGCGTTTCCCGGTTGCCTCTGAGACATTCGTACTAAATCAGGTGACCCATTTTATCGATGCCGGTTACGAGGTGGAGATTATTTCGGTCTTTCCCGGTGATTTAGTCAACCGGCACGCCGCCTTTGATGAGTATGGTCTGGCGGCAAAGACACACTATCTGCTGCCGGAAGAGAAGGTCTCGATTGTCGATAAGCTGAACCAGCGTCTGCGGCTGGTGCTGCCGAAGGTGACGAAGCCGTCGCTGCTGCGTTCGCTCAATGTGCGCCGCTATGGCGCCCAGTCGAGCAAACTGCTGCTGCCGTCGATCGTCGCCAATGCCACGCAAACCTTTACCGCCGACGTGTTTCTGGTGCATTTCGGCTACGCCGGCGCGCTGGCGAATAAGCTGCGTGAGCTGGGCGTGCTGAAAGGCAAGCAGGCGACCGTGTTTCATGGGGCGGACATTTCCCGTCGTCACATTCTGGAAGAGCACAAACTCGATTACGTTAACCTGTTCCGACAGAGTGAGCTGATGTTACCGATCAGCCATCTGTGGCAGAACAAGCTGATCGAGATGGGCTGTCCGCCGGAAAAGATTCACGTTACGCGCATGGGAATTGAGCCGGAGAAGTTTAACTTCCAGCCGCGTCAGGCGTTTCAGACACCGCTGCGCATCGTTTCGGTGGCGCGTCTGACCGAGAAGAAAGGGCTGGATGTGGCGGTGAAAGCCAGCGCGATTCTGAAACAGCGTGGCGGTCAGTTCCAGTACACCATCATTGGCAATGGCGATCAGGATGAGATGATGCGTGATTTCATCGCCCGTGAGGGGATGGAAGATTGCGTCAGTATGCCGGGCTTCAAACCGCAGGATGAAATCCGCCGCGCGTTAAGTGAAGCGGATATCTTCCTGCTGCCATCGAAAACCGCGGCCGATGGTGATATGGAAGGCATCCCGGTGGCGCTGATGGAAGCGATGGCGGTCGGGCTGCCGGTGGTTTCTACGTTCCACAGCGGCATCCCGGAGCTGATTGAGAACAACGTTTCCGGCTGGCTGGTGGAAGAGGACGATCCTGAGGCGCTGGCCGAGACGCTGCTGAAGCTGTCGCAGGGCGAAGTCGACGTGGCACCGGTGGTGGCTGCGGCGCGCCATAAGGTTGAAACGGAATTTAATCAGCACATCGCCTACGGCGAACTGGCACAGATCCTGGAGCGTCTGGCGTGAGTGGATTTAAGTCACAGGCAATCTGGCTGTTCGGCAGCACCTGTTTTTCTGCGGTGCTGCAGGTGGCGCAGCTCAGCTTTCTTGCCCGCAAACTGGAAACCCATGAGCTGGGGCTGTTAGCCATTATCAACGCCATTCTGGCGGTGGCTGGCGTGCTGCAGGATATGGGGATGAGCAGCTATCTGGTGCATCGCCAGAACATCAGCCGCCGCGAGCAGAGCACCATTTACTGGGTCAACGTTTCTCTCAGTCTGTGTACCGGTGTGATCATGCTGCTGATCGCCTTCCCGGTGGCGTGGTTCTATCATCTGCCTGAGCTGGTGGGGCTGATCATGCTGACCAGCCTCAACTTCCTGGTGCTGGGACATCTGTCGCAGTATCAGGCGCACTACATCAAAACCAAGCGGATGGTATCGCTGGCGAAGATTGAGATGGGCACCAAGCTGTTTGCCTTTCTCTGCGTAGTGGCGATGCTGGAGTTCACCTCACTGACGGTGGCCGCGGCGATTCTCGGTCTGTTTATCAACGCCTTTACCCGCATTCTCTGCATGATCGCGCTGGGTGAGAAGTCGTGGCGTCCGACCTGGGAGTTCGATAAAGCGACCTTCTTTGGTGCCATTCGTTACGGCAGCTATCAGCTCGGTTCGCAGACCATCAATCAGCTGCGTACCCAAGCCGATGCGTTAGTGGTGGGTAAGGTGATGGGCGCTGAGATGCTCGGTGTCTACTCGCTGGCGAAAGAGCTGGTGCTGCAACCGCTGAAACTGGTCACGCCGGTGATTAACCGCCTGGCGCTGCCGCGTTTCGCCGAGAAGCAGCACGATGCCGAACAGCTGAAAAAACTGTTCCTCAAGGGTACGCTGGGCATCATGCTGTTCAGCAGCGCGATGTACCTGGTGATTGGCATCTTCTCGCCGGTGATCGTCCGCGTACTGTATGGCGCATCTCATGAGCAGGTCTATCACCTGATTCCGCTGATGCTGCTGTTTGGTATGCTGCGGCCGATGGGCGGACTGACCGGGGCAATTTCCCAGGCCAACGGACGGACCAACGTTGAGTTCTACTGGAACATCGTGGCGAGTATTGTGGTTCTGGCGGTGCTGGCAACCACCTTTATCTGGCCGAACGTGCTCTATGTGGCGCTGACGCTTTCCATCTCGCAGATTCTGATCTCGGCACTGGCTCATCCGTTCTTTATTAAGCCGGTGATTGGCATTCGGTTTATCCCTTATGCCCGGCAGTGGGTGGCGGTGTCGGTGGTATTTGTCGGCATAATGTTGCTGGTGAATCACTTTAATCTGTTTGTGATGCCGGAGTGGTTTGAAGGCTGGTTGTAATCACAATTACGTTATATCAACGGGCGGCCTCAGGGTCGCCCGTTTTCATTTATGGCTGGTCTCAGCCGCGCGGCGACCCGGGGTGGGAATAACAGAGGCGATATTCGATTACTGATTGTCTTTATTCAGTTTATGCCGTTGCTGGCAATGGGCAAAATGCCGAATTTCCAAGTTATGACAGAGAGTTACTGTCCGATTTTCAGATAAAGATTATACTTGCTCTTCCGGCCGATCCTGCATAATCGACCCACATCTTCATTTTATTAAACGGAATAAATATGACCAAGCTTAAAGCAGTAATCCCGGTTGCGGGCCTCGGTATGCATATGCTCCCTGCGACTAAAGCCATTCCGAAAGAGATGCTGCCTGTCGTCGACAAACCGATGATCCAGTACATCATTGACGAGTGTGTTGCCGCGGGTATTAAAGAGATTGTGCTGGTCACGCATGCATCGAAAAATGCCGTAGAAAACCATTTCGACACCACCTATGAGCTCGAAGCGCTGCTTGAAGCGCGCGTGAAGCGTCAGCTGCTGAGCGA
>Ga0302349_1000385_pt1 | contig 55808 bp, 67 predicted proteins | sample PhyAR1_FD_202176 | JGI IMG/M metagenome (GOLD analysis project Ga0302349, IMG submission 202176) | Leaf surface microbial communities from alfalfa plants in UC Gill Tract Community Farm, Albany, California, United States - DLSL A.R1... | ecosystem: Host-associated > Plants > Phyllosphere >... | reverse complement strand
ATGACATATCAGGCACTTGCTTATTAGCTTTTCCTACTTCACGTTTTGCGGCTTCGCCCAAACGAACCTTTTCAAAATCAATCGTTCGTTTGGGTGAAGCCGCTAAGCAGAGCGCGATAACCGGCTCTATAAGTGATCGTGGCTGGGTAATCATACCGACGAAAAACGGAGATTTTCTTTTGCAATGGGGTGCGGCTGTGTGTAACGGCAATGGTGAGGATCGAGGGATAATCAATAATTATCCTATACCTTTCCCAAATCGGCTATTTATCATGCTTATTTCGCATTCAGGATTCTCACCCAAAAGCGCTGGGATTTTATCATACACAGCCATAGATAGAACATCATTCAAAGCATACTCATCTGTAGCTGAACTATATAATGTAACTGGAATATATATGGCAATAGGATGCTAGCGTCAGAAGTCAGGAGAGCGATTATGAAGGGATAAGTCTTTCTAAAAAATGGCCGTCAAAAACGGCCATTGATATAAGTAAAGTATTATCTTTAACTATCTAAGTTTGGCCAGACTGGAACAGTATAGCCATTATTTACTGCTTCAATTAAGATCCATAAATGGTTATTTTCATCCAATACTGGCAATGGAATAAGAGGCCAATTTTCAAGGGATGGCCAGCGTCTGTATTCCTCTCTTAAAGAAAGAATCTCGGCTCGTTGTTCTTCAGTAAGTGGAACATCATTGATTGAGTAATCAGGTAAAGTCATCTTGTCAGTTGCAGATATAAACTGATCACGTAGAGCTCTTGCTTGTTTTTTTTGATCATCAAGCGTCACAACTGGCTTAGGTACATCAACCCAAGCCGGTATTCCATCAAGACACCCGCGTTGCATACCGGCAGGTGGGTTACCAGAATATGTTGCAAAGCATTCATCTGAAACAGGAATTATATCGTCAGGCAAACTTCCGGCCGCTTTGTAATTCTCTAAAAGCTGTTCTGGATAGAACCCTAATGTAGAGGGACTAAAATGATAATTTACAACGTCGGCATCCGGCACTTCAACATTCAATAATTCATTCTGTTCTGGTTTCATACGAGCTCCTATGTGTAATTCACATAGTGTACTCAAACTTCAATTTGTTCCTGAAATTACATATTTATTAGTAACCTATAGCTATCCAGCTAAACGCACCACGCCCCCCGCTACTTGGTATATATGCAGTTGTTGAGTGATATGACCATTGGAAGATATTTGGAGTGTAAGAGTATATGCTTGCAATGTAGGCATTTACTACATCATTACTAGATGCACTCACAGAAAGTAAAGAGTTAGGAAAAGGAATTGGGAATGAAGCCGCGCCAGAATATCTATTTACGCTTCCTCCCAGCACAGAATAGGAACTGTGATCCCATGCATAGTCAATGCTAACCTTTCCCCATTGAATGATTAAATCGTGGTTCTCATAAATTGGAAGTGTTAGACAACCATTTACCGCTAAAACCCCTTCACCCAAACGAACCTTTTCAAAATCAATCGTTCGTTTAGGTGAAGGCGCTAAAATGGAAGCAGGAACAGCAGATTTTAAGTCCTCTGGTTGGGTAAGTTTGCCCTTGTTGATTAGCGGTATTCACAAAGACTTAGTATTGCAGTGGCGCACCGTTAGTATTCCACCATCAACAGATGGTAGCCTAGTGGTAGTCAGTAGTTATTGGCCTGTTCCATTCCCTACGATGAGTTTTACTATAATGCAGGCACTTACAAATTCGATGATATATTCATCAAATGGAACACTTTTTACATCTAGCGCATTAGTTAATAACTCAATGTTCAATGTTGCATGCTCATATAAACATTCAACATCAACAGTTACCGTATGGGGCATTGGATATTAGATTCCCACAGCAATATATTTCAAAACGGGAGCTCTCTCAGGTAGATAGATTGAATGGAATAAAGCGTTGGCTCCAATTTTTGTTGGTGATGTTGTTTGCGCAATCATTACCCACTGTGAGCCGGTAGCCCCATCATACAAACTGCATGTACAAGAAAAACATGCGGTTGTGAATGAAATCGGGTAGGTGAACTGGGTTTGTGATTGTCCCCAGCCATTTGATGGGTTTAGTACCGTCGCTATAGTTGTAGCGGCTACTGTTCCCCACTGAATAATTAGAGGCAAACTAACCCCCTTTACAGGAATTATCGCATAGCCGTTAGCAGTTAATGAGCCAGTAGTAGCTGCCATTTTAGCAGCTTCGCCCAAACGAACGATTGATTTTGAAAAGGTTCGTTTAGGTGAAGCCGCAAAACGTGAGGTTGGGAGTATAGGAAATGAAATTCCAGATATGACTTTTTTTCCAAGTATGAAAAACGGAAATGGATATCAGGGACTCCCTAGCGGAATATTATTCCAGTATGGAACCTGTTCTGTAGTAGCCTCGCCAGTTACTTCAACTATAGAGGTTAGCTTTCCTATTCCATTCCCTAATGCAGCTCGTTCTGTAGTTGCTTTATTTAGTACTGAAGGGCCATCAGAGCGTTTTGTTGGATATAACAGCGGCCGAACTAATGCAATTAAGGTTGCGCTAACATATGTCAGTCCAACAGCAAATACAATTTCATGGCTCGCCATAGGATATTGAATACATTTTTTGCGGTTAGTGATTAATGCCCAACTGCTATGAATAGAGTCCCATAGCTACCCGTGGATGCACTGATTTTCATACAAATTTGGCTAACATTTGATTTGTACCCATTCAATTTATATGTTGGAGCTATTGTAGAAGTAGGATCCGACCATAAAGCAGACACAGACATTAAGGCTTTAGGGAATTGGATAGGTAACTTAATCACTGTACCTGACTCATCGGCTCCCATGACATAGGCTGAGAAAATTTGGACAACATGACTACTAGGTAATTTAAACCAGCTTGTATCTGCTGCAAAAAAACTCATATCTGGTAGTTGATCTTTGCCTGCCCCAACGGTTCGTTTTGCGGCTTCGCCTAAACGAACCTTTCGCTACCTACCAAGCGCAAAAAGGCGCGTTCCGGCATTGGCAATTGTTGAGGCATTTCTAATAATGATTGATTTCTTTGAATCGGTTACAGCTACTGCATCTATAGCGAGAGATATGGGTGCTGTTCCATTGTTAGAATTAGCCGGTGTAGCAATAACAAACAGCATATTAGTAGGGAAAGGTATTGGATATATTACTTCAAGCGAGCCGCCTGCCGGTATTGCGTTAATTCCTACACTTTGCATAATCACGCCGTTTGGAAATTTGCAAAACCCATTTGATCCATTAAAGGAACTTGTAAAAAAACTCATATCCGGTATCTGGTTAGTAGAAGAACCTATTGACCGCTTAGCAGCTTCGCCTAAACGAACGATTGATTTTGAAAAGGTTCGTTTGGGGGAAGCCGCTAAATTACCCGCTGGAGTTGGTTCTCTAGCCGCAAATGGGTGGGTGAAAATCCCGCTAGTTGGGAATAAAGCAATCATCTTACAGTGGGGGCTTGTTCCTGTAGTAGGGAGTTTGGAGGTGAATTTTCTTATTCCGTTTCCTACATTCCCTTTTTCTATCTATGCTATGGCACATACAACACTCGAAGCTACTCATGCTTCAGTCGCGATGGTAAATGGCTACCTAAAATCTAAAGAAAAAGCTTTGTTAATGTGTGCTCGCACTGTTAATGGAATACAGCAATCTTACGAGCGTAGTGTGTTTTGGCTTGCAATAGGAAGCGCTTAATAACCAATGGCAATCCAACGGCCATAAGCAGCCTGTCCATCAGTGCTACGAGTGATAGCGCCATTTACAGTATTTGCATTAAGCATTAATGCGCTACAAAACAGTTTTACATTAGACAATGAAGTGGTTAGCCCATATATGGTTGGTCTTGCAAAATGAGTATAGTTGTCATGGCAAGCTACCGCTTGAAATACACGGTTAGGGAACGGAATCGGATATGGGATTTCCATTTGACTCGCTGTTATCAAAGGGGCAAGAGATCCCCATTGAATAATCAATACCGCTCCATTAATTTGTGGAATTTGAGCCCATCCACTAACACCCATTGAGCCATGTACAGCAGGTAATTTAGCAGCTTCGCCTAAACGAACGATTGATTTTGAAAAGGTTCGTTTGGGCGAAGCCGCAAAACGTGAAGTAGGAAAAGCTAATAAGCAAGTGCCTGATATGTCATGTTGGCAAGCTGGGAATAGCGGAAGCTATTCATGGCATGTGTCGCCAGATGGGACAATTATTCAATATGGAATATCTGCTGCTGGAAATATCGGAACCCCAAATATAGTAACTTTGCCAATTGCATTCCCAGCGGCAAATTTCCGTGTTATTGCAAGCTATGATAATGCGCGATCTGGTGTTACTTCTATGATCTCGTTCGCAGCCACTATTACAGCAAATGATAAATTTAACTTTATGTGCTCACAGATACAGGGAGGGAATGCCGCCTATGGTTATTGGATGGCTATTGGTCGTTAATAACCAACGGCAAATACGCACGTTATAGGCTTTGACGCGCCTAACCCTGAATGCGGTTGGCACAGGACGTTTCCACCTGATAATGACAATTGCTCAACACTTCGAACGGCCTGAACATATGTTCTCGCCCCCGTAAATACACCAAAAACAGCATGGGGAAAGACAATCGGCCAATAAAACTTTGTCACATCAATTGTAGGGGAATTTATTTGCTCGGTAAGACTAGTTACAGTGACCCACTGGAATGTAAGCCCGCTGGGAAGCTTCATCCATCCATTTGCAGCTTGCAGTGATGGGAAGTTGGCCATGCTAGGTATCTGCTCTACCGATAGGTTCCCTATCTCACGTTTTGCGGCTTCACCCAAACGAACGATTTTTTTCTATCGAACTTTCTTATAACTTCCCGCCTTAATTTCTAACTTTTTTTGCCTTTCAGTCACAGTTCTACGACCATACGAAGCCTTAAACAGGAACAGTTTTTAAGGTTATTTTTTATGCAAATCGGCTACATTCGCGTGTCAACAAATGACCAAAACATAGAATTACAAGAAGAAGCACTGATTCGGGCGAAATGTGACCACATTTTTGTTGATAAAATGAGCGGAACCAAAGCAGTAAGACCCGGACTTAAGAAATGCCTGAAGATGCTCAAGAGGGGGGATACTCTTGTTGTATGGAAGCTAGACCGACTAGGCCGCAGTGCCAAAAATATGATTGTTTTACTCTCTGAACTAGATGAAAGAGGTATACATTTTAGGAGCCTCACTGACAGCATAGATACCAGCACACGGATGGGGAAGCTTATCTTTACGATCATGAGCGCCTTCGCAGAAATGGAGAGAAGCTTAATCGTAGAGAGAACAGTTGCAGGTCTGGCCGCAGCCCGCGAGAAAGGTAGAATAGGGGGTAGGAAAAGGATAATGACAGAGGACGTCGTGGAAAGAGCAAGAAGGATGTTTGCAAACGGTGCAACACTGCATCAAGTAGCGAATATCATCGGTGTATCCCATATCACCATCTATAAATATATTCCCGCTGCCGAACAACATGCATTGAGAAGACTGGCTGAAACGCCACTGCAAGAGCAATGACCTTTAACGAAGCACATGGCCGCACATAACCTAAATAGTGCGGCTACAGCATGCATTAGAAATTAATAATCACTAATACAGTCAAATTACTAGCCATACATCCAGCCATATTAAAAACAACAATAAAAACACTTCATTCCTATTTAAATTCTAAAGAAAAGTTTTGTTATGCTTCCTTCACATTATATCCAATATGAGGGGTGTTAAGTGCAACCAGAAACCGAGGCTCTAGCTCTGGCTGTCGCCTTTTCTGTGTTCAGTGGCATAGGCGTATACCTACAGGGAGTACGTGAGAAGCGGATTTCTGGTGGTTTTATGGATCTGCTGACAGAACTGAGCATGTCCGTGAGTGCCGGCTTAGTCGCTTACTACCTTGCTCAACATTACGCGTGGGATAAGCCCTTGATGTTCATAGCCGTGATAGCAGCAAGTAACAATGGACAAGAGGTGCTAACAGGTGTGAGAGAAAAAATATTCAAACTACTAGATCACGTTTTGGGGAGTAAAAAATGATGTTATCGCAGTCTGTGATTGCAACTGCTGCACTGACGGCGGCAGTAATTGACCGAGTAATCTTCAAACGCAAACAGGTTATAATTTTGCGTATTGATGAGGCCGTTGACCAAGGGCGAGCCATTGGTTTTCCAGTGATGTTTAAAAATAAAGTCAAACATCTAAAAGGGGCATTAATTGAGTATTGGTTGCGCGACACAAGTAACCCAACGACTGTTATCAATGGGAAGCCGCGCACGCTAGATATTTCAAGTAAAGGGGTTAATGAAGAATACCTTTTGATTGATAAAAAATATCTTAGCTCCGGCACTTGGGAGTTACACGTCCGAGTCACTCACGGTAACTGCCGTTGGAATCCTCTCTATCGTCTATTTCCGGTACAAAGCATTCGCGTCAAGCGTTGCGATATCAGCTTAGGAGGCAATTAATGGCTCTTAATCTTATGTCTAAAAACGGGCAAAAATACACGCTTCTCAATTATGACCAGCTCAACGAAAAAGGGCTCAAGAAGCTGACAACGGCATTGGCCGCTACCAACTGCAAAATCGTTAAGTTAGATCCTGCTGGTACTGCCAGAAAACAAGATGGGATAAATACAAAAACGTTCACACTTCACTCAGAAGATGGGCAGAAAATGGCTATACAGGTGAATGATACAGGTGATATTTCCTCTGTAAAACTCAACAGTAAACCAACCCCGTTCAAATCGCCTAGTAGCATCCCCGATCTTGCACGCCAAATTGCTGCTGCTTTTAAAACCAGCGCTCCTGCTTTTGCTCGTTCTTTAGCTAAAAAGCTATCGAAAGTAACGAGAGATGAAGCGAAAAAGAACAAAGCACCTGCTGTCAAATCGAATGCTCAACGATTGCAAGAAGCCAAAAGTAAAGCAGATAGCTTTGAGACGGCCATAACCCAATTGAATGCCAAGATCTCACAGCGCCAAGGGCTTCAGTCGAAGGTACAAACAGAATTGGAGAATACACGTACATCACTCGAATCTGAGCAAGCAACGACACGCCAGCTCAAAGAAGAGATTGCTCAACTGGAGAGTGAACAATGAACAACGGTTTTTGTATTAAAAACTCCTTAAGCGTGATCAACAAAATTGACGTCATGCTAACTCCCCCCGCCACAGAAATAATTGAGTCACTTTATCTGTCTGGCGGTTCCGACTTAATGCTTGAATCCGTAACTCTTGATGAAGTTGAACATGCATACCTTGGAAATGAGTGCGTATCTGACGAAACAGCTATGTTTGAGAGTATTTCCACGACTCGTAATCGCTTATCAAGAACAATGCGAGCCTTTACGCGGAAACTTAATCAAGGACTATCTGGCACAGGTATTCTAGCCGGCACGAACGACGAGGGGAGCGCTGATGGGAATCCATCTATCGGCGGAGCCGAAATTGGACGTGTGCGTCGAGTCGGTAACATCCCTGTAATGACGGCTAGAATTCCACTTTCAGATGGGCAAAGTGTATCAATCATATTCCATAGCCCAACAAGCGACGGCGCACGCATCAAAAATGATGACAGCCTTACTGCATTCCGATTTTTGCTTAACAAACGTGATGTTTCTCATGTTGTTTCGCCCGTTAACGGGCGAGATATTTCATTGCCTCAAGTCTGCATGTCTCTATCTAACCTCATTGAAAGAAACACAGGAAAATTTCAAAAACAAGCTGCTAATGCAGCCAAAGTGAAAGCTGAAATTGAGTCAGAGATCACCCGCGCTGAAACATTAGAAGCTCAGCAGGTAGCTCTTATTGAAACTGGCGATCAACTACAGCAGGTTCTGGATGATAAAAAGGATGAATTAACGAAGTTACAGAAACGTTTGAGCAAGCAGAAAGGCATAAATGACGGTTTGCGTAATGAACTTGAAAAGCTAAAAGCTCTGCACAAAACCAAACAAACTCCAGCACCAACTGATAAGCCAGCAGAAGTCATCACGCCTCCTTCAGATGACCAAAAGCCTGATCCTCTACTACCAGAGCCATCAGCAGACAAACCCGACGTTACACCGCCAGAAGTCAATTTGAATACCTTGCATTGGTACGGCATGACACAACGGCCATTAGGTGGTGGTGCTGTACCTGAGGGGATGAAACAAGGTTTACAGCCTGATGATGTTAAGGCTCTCGATATTGTTGGTGCCAAAGCGATTTCTGAAGAGCAATTCAAATTCGGTGCAGCCGGCTATGAATCCCCTCTATCCCAAGAAGATATCGAGCATTATGACCTTGTAGACTTCAGTAATATGAAAACTCAGGCCGACTACAAGGCAGAATTGAAGCCTCTTGAAGCTTTGATGTCGCAATTTAAAGGTGAAAGCGAAGAGAATACCTTTGAACAGTTTTTCAAAGACTATTTGAAGCCAAATGGGACGCATGCAGCACAAACGCCAATCCGTAATGCCGATGGTAATTATGATCATAAGCGTCTAGCTTCACTCGTAACCAAAGTGTATGCCGGTGATTTGAAAACAGCCTTGGCCACAATGTTCTCAGAAGCACCGGCACCAGAACGTCCACCTGAAGAGCTAAACCAAGTAGATAAAGCCGCAGCTGATGCTATCGCGTTCCTAAAATCAGTTATTGAGCTTGAAACAGGCAGTACTCAGGAATTAGCTGAAGTTCGTACAAAGACGCGAGAGGCTATTTCGGCATTGAATGCCGCGACGGTATACGAAGAAAACGCTGGCCTAGTTGCAGATGCGGTAAAACGCCAATCTCAGTTATTGGCCACGATTGCTAACACTGCAATGGCGGGGGCTTAATTATGAATTTATCGCCGCTTGAGATTTTAGACCTTCAGGATCAGCTATCCGAACTAATTGGGAAGTTAGCCGCTGCGGATCCAATGTCTCAGTTGGATTTGCAAGATGAAATAACATCCATTCTGGAAAAGCTAGGTTATGCCTCAACACAGCCGGTGGAACCACCAACAGATACCAATTCTGGCATAAGAGGCGAAACAGTACCGGCAGACCAGCCACCGCAGATTGTTATCGACTATCTAGAAGGTAAGTTTTCGACACTGCCTACAGATGACTTTATTGCAACCCTTGAAAACATTGAACCCTATGTGACGACGTTTATCACAATGCCACAAGTCTGCGATGGCGCGAATAGCTGGTGGGAAACTACCGGTAAGCAGCTGGTGGCGTAATAACTGCCCCGACATGAATGAAGTTACCCCATCACAATTGGGGGATAGATGTTTATTGAACAAACGGCTGCAAGCGTAAGGCAAGTCATAGCGCTTATTGTTAACGCAGTTGGTAGGGAAAAGACAGGTCGTGTTTCATATGTTGTAACGGCCAAAGCAGGGGATGCGATTAAAACGGCATTCTCCGTTGTTGATGCCTCTGAGCTGATAATTTCCAATCATTTAGACGGCCGAATTAATGAGGCTTACCCACAGGAGTTGCAACCTCGAGATCGCACGCGATTAACAAGCAAATTGCAGGTTAACGAAATATCCAAAAAGTTACAGCCGGCGCTGCTATCGGACTCAGGATTATCCAGCCACGGAGCTCCAATAATTGGCAGCGACAATGTGGTTGAGTCGGGCAATGGCCGCAGTATGGGTATTATCAAAGCGTATGCGAGCGGGAATGCAGCAGACTACAAAGACTACTTAGTCAAAAATGCCAAGCTATACGGATTAAGCGCTTCCAGAATTGCCGAAATGGAACGTCCGGTTTTAGTGCGCGTGCGTGTTGATGACGTTGATCGCGCCCAGTTCGCCAAAGATAGCAATATATCTGACCTTCAGGACATGGCTGCGAGTGAAAAAGCTTTTGTAGATGCCGAAAGCATAACAGGAGGTTTACTTGCGCTCTTTGCTCCGTCAGAAACCGGCAATTTGATGGCCGGCTCTAACTCTGCGTTTGTGCAGGGCTTCATGAAAGAGATCGGTGCATCCGCTGCCGCAGGTCTACTAACTGAAGATGGTCGCCTAACTCGCCAACTTTTAGACCGCATCCAAAATGCGATCTTTGCCAAAGCCTACAAAAATGAATCTCTCGTTAAGCTTGTTGCTGAAGAACCGGATCCAGAGCTCCGCAATGTTCTAACCGCGCTCAACGTCGCCGCGCATGATTTTGTACAGATGCAGTATTTATCAGGCGAAGCACACAAGGCCATTGTCGATAACGTTGTGCAAGGTGTTGAGTCTGTTGATTCCCTCGACGGTAAGGCGCTCCAATCTCTCACAGAAGCGATAGAGCTGGTTAGGAAGGCCAAAGATAGCGGTCAGTCTATCGAAGAGCTTGTGAGCCAGCAGGGGCTTTTTGGCAGCATTCCCGAAGAATCAGCAGCCCTAGCAATTTTCATTGTCAAAAATAACCGTTCTGCTAAGCGTATGGGACGCGCATTCAAATTGATGGCTGAAGCTATCAATGAACAGCTTACAAGGCAGCAGCAAGCCGCAGGGGACTTATTTGGCGGTGATGCGGTAACTATGAGTGACGTTCTTAATTCTGTTGGACGCCAACTTGAATCAGAGTTTGGAGACGTGAACGGGCTAACTGGCCTTTTTGAAAGTGCGCCTACACCAAAAACAGGCGTGTTTTCACAGTCTAAATCGACTAACGAGCTAATTAAGAACATCGTTGGCCTTACTACGCGCAGTGGCTACATGACAGGGCGATATGTTGGCCAATGGATCCAAGAATTAAACAACGGATCTTCAGATATAGCGCCAGCTCTTAAGACCATTAAGAGCGTGATTGGGAAGTCAAAAGCCGAATTCGGTCGAAACATCACTGAAATGGACTCTTTCAGTGAGGGGGTCGCTTCGGTGATCGGGAACGGGATTATGCGCTATTCATTCAAAGAGGACTTCATCAAAGCGGTTGTCCTCGATGGCCACGGTTTCGAACTGAAGACCAACTATGAAGCATATACCAATGCAAACACTCCAGATGAGAAGCACAGCGCGGCAAAAGCGCTATTAGATTCAATAGATCCATTCTTAGTAAAGCGCAGAGGTCGAAGAGTTTTTACCGCAGACAGTAAAGCGATGGTTAATGCGCTTACCGGATCTCAAGAGTTTCCATCCGTTATCACACTGTACGCTGAAGCTAATACCATGCCTGATTCGATGAAAATGCCAGAAAATGAAGCGCTGGCCGCTCATCAAAACATTATCGCCGTTGGTAAAGCGATCATGCCCAATATGGACGAAAAGGTAGAAGCGAACCGCGAGGCCATCAGAAACGCCGCAGTTGACGTGGAATTTAAAGAAAAACTTATTGGGGTAGGGCTTAGCGAAACAGATGTGGAAAGCATCAGTAAAGCCCTTCAAGGCTCACGTATGGGGTATGGCAATTTTAAGGGTGATGGGTATCAAATCGTACTCAATACGGCTCCGGCGATTATTCGTCGTGAAGTTTCTGGCCTGATAACGAAATTGCTGGAACCTACACGCGAAGAGCTTAATCAGGGGTTAGATTCGTTGATGAAATTAAGCCCAGCAACAGATGAAAACGCTAATGGATGGATTTCTGGTTTAAAAATTTCTAAGGCACTTATCAAACGCTATGACGCTAATTATGGCACCGGTGCATTTTTAGCTGATCTCAAATGGGCATACAAGCTAGCAGGTGGCCAGCTAACAACCTTGAAACAGATAGACCTTAAATCTACAGGGCGTTCACATGCTCAAAAGATTGGCAAGATTGCACTCAATCCTCAATCACCGCGAGCAACGCTTGCGCACGAACTAGGCCATCACTTTGAGTACTCTAACCCTAAGTTGCTCGATATGGTCAAAGTGTTCCTGAATACCCGTAAACCAACAGATGGTGGCGCTCCACTAATACGATTGAGGGTGGCAACTGGCAATGCTGGTTATCGTAAAAATGAGATCGCTATTAGAGATAGTCTATCGTCTCCATATATCGGAAAGGTCTATTCCACAACTGGGAAGGTCGAGGATATTGGCTCTTCTGAAGTCTTCTCCAGCGCTTTTGAATACATGTTTGACAGGAATGACGGTGCAAAATCTATGTTGAACAACGATGGTCTAATGGAATTCGCAATGGGCGCGATCAAAGGGGTTTTCGATGGGAACTATTAATTTTGAGAAAGACGGGTTCTCAGGCTCGATTGATTTTGAAACAGAGACATTCGACGCAGTTAGTCCGTTCGTTGTTGATGGAAGTTGGGAAAAGTCAGAACTGGTGGAAGAGATAAACAGTTTAGTGGACACGTTACCAGCACATACAGGTTTGTCTTTTTGCTCACTAGATGAAGCAAGCCCTGAAGATATGTTCGCGGCTCTAGGAATTATGGGATTTGCGTTAAAGCTTCCATCAGAGTGGGAGGAAGCATTAGCAGCGATCGAACTGGAAGATGAAGAGGCTGAAGGGTTAGGAGTCAGTTTTTAAGTGCAAATTAAAAGGCGTCAATGTGACGCTTTTTTTAATTAGAATTTACTAATTACATGTATGCAAGAATAGAAAAAGGGTGCATAGCACCCTTTTGATTTAAGACATGAGTGAAGTCACCGCGAAGTAACTTACGTTTAGAATTGTATAACGTTTTTACTCAAGGTGAAACACATGAATCAAAATTTGAAAGCCTTTGGCGATATGTTGGCACATGCAGAGGGTACAAGCACTCACCGATTAACTAAGTGTAATGGGTATGATGTTGTCGTGACAGGGAGTGACGGTAAGCCTGAAGTATTCTCTGATTTTTCAGATCATCCATTTGCGAAAGGCCGGCCAGCAAAAAAAATTAATAGCAAAGGTTTGTTCTCTACTGCGTCAGGTCGCTATCAGCAAATCTATAAATATTGGCCGGTGTACAAAGCACAACTTGGCCTACCTGATTTCAGTCCTGAGTCCCAAGAAAAGCTTATGGTTCAACTGCTGAAAGAGCGGAAGGCATATGAGGATGTTCTTAACGGTCGGATCACTGACGCGATCACAAAGGTTCGTACTATCTGGGCATCACTTCCAAACTCAGGTCATGGACAGCCAGAGAAGAGCCTGAGCGAGCTCCTGAAGGTATATCAGGCAGCTGGTGGTACATTGGCATAATAGAATCCAATAAACGCCCACAGAGCTTCCTAGGTGGGCGTATCTTCTTGAGTTATCCACATATCCACTGGGTAGATCCAATAATAAGATCCTATATAGATCCTAAAACAGATCCTAAACAGATCCCCGTTTCTCGCAGCCCTTTGCCAGTGCGGTTCTCAGCGATTTTGCATGTGTCGTATCATGCGTTTTATGTGTCGCAGCATGTAGACTATGTGTGACAGCATGAAAGTGATGTGTTGTAGCATGATAAAACATGTGTCGTATCATGATCCGGCCGATAATTATCAACCGTTTGTGTATAACTAGGTTTAAGCAATCTAACTAGTTGATATAAAATGGGAAATGCTTTGTAGCCTTACAAGCGAATGCAAAAAGAATCACAAAATATAAACAACTAACGATTAACAGCTTCTTTTTTATCGATGTGGTCTGTGAATAATTGTGTTCAGTTTAACGTTGAGTCAATTCAGGATTAGTTTTTATCCACATATCCACCGGATAGATCCAATAATCTGATCCAATATAGATCCTAATTAGTTCCTAAACAGATCCCCGTCTCTCGCAGCCCTTTATCAGCGCGGCTCTCAGCGATTTTGCATGTGTCGTATCATGCGGTTTATGTGTCGCAGCATGCAGATTATGTGTGACAGCATGCGGTTTATGTGTCATAACATGTCCTAGCATGTGTCACAGCATGATCGAGACGTGTTTTATTAACTGGTGTAATTTTAACAAAAGGTATGAGGGTAACACATTGAATAACGGGTTTTTTTTTGAAGATTCGGTTATTATTGACGGTGATTCTACACACAAGCCACTCACAGTTACCTCTCAGTCTTCTGTTCAACCGGCAATATTGTTGCGTCTTGGTGTGTTTGTGCCAAACAGCCGAGCGATCAAGAAAGGCAGTGAGCATGTCATCGACGTCTCTGAGTCCTTTAAATCGTTAGAGTTTTCGCGCCAAGAGGGTTATGACGATATACGGATACGGGGCGAGCGCTTAAATATCTCCACTGATTTTTGCGTCTGGATGGGGGTCATCGGCGCTTTTAGCAAGTACGGGCGTCCTGACTCGAATGAAATTACGTTGCCATTTAAAGAGTTCGCCACCCTTTGCGCTTACGAGTCTCGTCAGCTAAATCATCGTTTAAGAACGCAGATCTTTAATTCTCTGGCTAAGCTAGGGACGAAGGTTGTTCAGTTTCAGCGTAAAGACGGGGAAGGGAAGCACTTTTTCACGCACTTATTAAAAACCGCGCTTATGGATCGTGTTCAAGACACAGTAACTCTAGAAGCTGATCCACGTTTGCGTGAGCTTTACCGTATTGACTATAAGATTTTGCTACGTAAGCACCCATATAACATCCTCAAGGGCAAAGAGGTGGCTCAAACGCTCTATACGTATATCGCGAGTCTGCCTGATGGTTTTGCGCCAATATCGTTCAAGCGTATACGTGAGCGTCTTCTCCTTACCTCTGCTGTATTTGAGCAAAACCGCTTAATTAAGGCCGCGCTCAAGGCTTTAGCTGAGATTGGGTATATAGAGTATTTTGTAACTAAGGACGGGAAAGAAAACATCCTACACGTCCAAAAAAGAAATAAAAAACTCAAAGCCTTAGTATAGAAAATATGTGTCCTATCATGTTCGTGAGTTAAGTTTTATGTGTTCCAGTATGCAGTAGACATTACTAAGTCTGCATACTGGCTAATTCATGTGTCACGGCATGCTATTCATGTGTCGTATCATGCATTTTATGTGTCACAGAATGCGCCCTGTATGCCTTTTAACCAAATTTACCCCACCTAAAAGCGGTCACGCATGATTAAACACATAATTCAGCGTAGCCCGCATGCTGCGACACATGTTTTGATGTGAGCTACACATAAATCTCATTCTGTGACACATAATCCGGCCTATGTTATATATTTGCTTCAATTCATTTGAAAGTACAAAAGTATGAAAGTACAAACATGCAAAAATTACACTTTTGCATGTTTGCTATTTAAGGCATACTTCAGCCAGTTTGTACTTTATTGGAGAGCCAAATGATCACAATTGTTGGATGTAACAAAGGCGGTGCTGGCAAAAGCACAACCGCAACAAACATAGCCGTAGGTCTTGCTATGCGCGGTCTTGATGTATGTTTAGTTGACGCCGATCCACAGCGTTCTACTTCAGAATGGCATGCAGACCGTGAAGAGGCTGGGCTAAAGCCAAGCATTATGCTTATTGAGAAGCAGGGAAATATTTCACAGACTCTGGCTGGTCTTAATGAGAAGTTCGATCACGTTATTGTTGATGTAGCCGGACGTAATAGCCGTGAATTACTCACTGGTGGTCTTGTCGCTCATCAAATCATTGCACCACACCAGTGTTCTCAGTTTGACCTGAACACGCTAAAAGAATTGGCTCAGCAAGCAGAAGCAATGCATGACATTAACCCTGAGCTGAAGGTGTATTGCTATCAGACGATGGCGACCACAAATCCAATGCTACGCGGTACAGAACGTCACGAGTTTCTTGAATATCTTGCCGACTATGAGACTTTGATCTCTCTGAATTCCGTAGGATGTTCGCGCAAGGTATACCGCGATGTTGTTCCAAATGGTATGTCAGTTTTAGAAACGAATAACGATAAAGCTATTGAAGAGGTTAACTCTCTGATTAACGAGGTGTTCCCTGTATGACTTTAAAAAAACGCCCACTGAAACCAGCGGCTAACAAAGTAAGTCCTGAAGATGCAGAGCGTTTTGCTGATCGCATGGCTGATCGCATCTACGGCGAAGAGAAAAAACCAGCTCAAGAAGTCGCTGTAAAAGTTGTTGCAGAGAAAATGATCCGCACAACAATCACTATCCCTGAGTCTCTACTGCGTGAAGTCGAACGTAAAGCGTTTGAGAACAAGCAAGCCGGTATTGAGCCTAAGAACATCAGTGCTATCTTCAGAACCGGTGCTGACATGTATCTGAAGGGCAGTACAAAAGTATGATCGTTCGTATTGTTTGCTAGCTAGAAAGTACGGAATACTTTCAGCTAACAAAACCAATACAAAAACGCTTTAGAATTAATGTTTTAATTGACGCATGTTGTTGCTGGTGGTTATTGTATAAGGGCAGTAGCAAAATCTACTGTCGGGATTTGCACCCCGATAACCATTAACGAGCACATGACGCGCTTGCGTCTTTTTTTGTGTCTAGATCCACGCATACCCAAATTATGGTGGGCTGGATAGGGCAACCGAAAGGTTGGCCGGAGTCGTTGATGGCCGGTAGTGCAAACCCTGTTCAGCTCACCACCAGTTAGAGATTTGCACCTCTGCGGTGGTGATTACAAACCCATCGACGAGGATGCCAATCATGGCTACTACCCCTACCCAAATTCAGCCGCTTATCTGGCGCTTTTATTCCTGCCAAAAACACCGCTTTTACACTGTATCCGCTCGTTCTGAAAAAGAAGCCCGCGATCAACTTCCTGACGCACCTTGTGTCTTCACCGCTCGTTTTCAATCTACAGCTATATCCACATTGACCTACTGGCATGCTCAGGAGGCTATGTGATGGAACTTACAACGCAAATAGCGATTATGAGTAGCCGTGAAATTGCGGAACTGACTAATAAGCGGTGTGCTGATGTTCATTCAGATATAAAAAACATGTTGCATCGACTGTATGAGGAAGATGGTGGAAATCTCCACCATGTGAAAAATCAAACAGTTACATTACGAGCTGGCGTTTCAGTTCGTTTTGATAACCGTGGATACATAGTCGAATATCTATTGGATTATGAGCATTCAGAATGCTTAGTGACGGGCTATGATGCAAAGCGCAGGATGACAGTAATAAAGCGCTGGCGTGAACTCGAAACAAATATTTTAGATAAGCCGCAATCGTTGTTGAGTTTGGAGCAAGCTAAGTTTGGCTTGGCGCTGCTGGAATCTTCATGCAACAGGCTGGATTTATCATATGCCGCAAAACTTCAGGGCTATAGAGCGCTACAAAAAGCCGCTGGCCTACCAGAGCTATTCCCTGACGCCGAACCAAAACCAACAATCACTAAGCCACCAGCGCCAGCCAAACAGCCAGCATTGCCGCTAATTAAACAGCCTATGTCATCGCTAACTAAGCTACTAGAACGTCATGAGATACGCGCTCCGGCGCAAGGCGTATACATCATGATGCATAGGCAAGGTTTGGTTGAAAGGAAATACAAGGCGAACACGGCCAAGCTAGAAACCTTTTGGGCTTTCACGGAAAAGGGTCTTCGGTTTGGTGAGAACGTAGAGTTTTCAAAGAAGGCGAAACAGACGCAGCCACGCTTCTATGATGAGCGATTTAAAGGGTTGTTATTCTTGCTTGGCTATGAGGATTAAGCCATGAACATTCAAGAATATACAACCGCTCGGCTTAAGGATATGGCGCATGATTTACATCTGGATTACCACGACAGCGGTTTTCCACATGCGTTATCTAAGCACTTATTCATGTTAGGCATGGTTACGGATGAAAGCGGCGAGCGGCTTGATTACAGAGCGATTCTTGTTCATGTATTAGAGGTTTGTAAGTAGCTTGAAGCCAACACCTAATAGGTGTTGGCTTTTAACCCGCGCAAGTGTTGATGACAACTGAATTCAGAAGGGTATGTAATGCTCACTTTTGATTATAATTCATGCAATTAAATATCTACGTAGTGATGTTTTCGTGCCTTAAATCTGTATGTTTGTTTTGATTCAAAATGTCTCTAAAGTTGCACATTTGGTAATTGTTAGACTTTTTTGTCAATTCGCATAATACTCTGGTAATATGAGTCAATTAAATTGATCTAGAACGTTAGATTCTAATGGTTAGCCACCGTTATATGTACCTCGGAACTCCACCAGTTAAAGGAGGGAACGATGAGTATAAGGACAGAGTTAAATAGACCAATGCCACTACTGATTGAAGAAGCTGATTTCAACAAAAAACTGCTTGTGATTGGGCGTAACGTTGTGCACACACAAGAGTTTCTTGATAAAGGGACTGAACCTTTTGAGCTCGCCGGTTACACCGTGCGTGAAGGGTACTCTTTTGTAAAATCAAAAAATTCTCATCAGTACAGACTCATTGCAAGGAATGCTGACGGCGAACCTATCACTGTTTATGCAGTAGAAGTAATTTTTCAAACTGAGTGCGCATACCCGCGCCGTTCATGTACCCAGATTATGGTCTGGAGAACTCCCGATCTACGTCATGATTCAGCGGTTCGGGGTTTGCCACAGCATTTCTTTGAATATCTGCTGAATGAGCATGATATTGTTGTTTCTGATGAGGAACAGACTGGCGCAGGTCGTCGTTTCTGGCAGGGAATGTTGGGCTGGGCGTTCCAATCCGGCTATCACTTGTATATAGCGGATGGCACGCAGGAAAATTGGCCGTTGTTTAAAATTGGTAACATGGATGAGTTTTATGAGAATTGGGACTCATTTGTTTGGGGGCATGATGCAGATGTTCACAAACACCGCCGCGCAGTTATTAGCAAAGTAGATTTGCCGCATAGGATGCTGTCGGAAGCATTACTGCAAGAAGAAGAGTAAAACAAAGGCCGCTTTAAGCGGCCTTTAATATTATAACTACAGGTAACTTTCGCTTACTGATAAGGAAAAGTACAAAGGTATGATTATTTGTACTTTTGTATTGTTGGGTGTTTACTTCACCCATTGTTTTGGGGTATCTTAATTTCGTTGTTAAGAAGTGGGTTTGGCCAACCAGCTTGCGGAGTAGCGAAACCGCCTAGGCCTCCATCAAAAAACACTTCTTATCTAACAGCCCTTGTGCCACTCCGCCAAGGGCACCATTTCTAAGGCCGCATTGCGCGGCCTTTTTGTTGTGTGTTATTCAGTAAATGCATTTCTCAAATACTGAACATCACTATTTTTTATAATTCCTTGCTGAACCATAGAGCTTGCACCATCGTCTGTTCTGATAGCTACGATGAAAGGCATTATAAAATCACCTAATCGTGCCATTGAGTAAGATGCGCCTTTATCTTGAGCTGCGTCAATGATGCTTGCTCTGAAGCTATAACCGGCAGCGGAATAGGCATTTGCAATACCCAATGCACCATAAGCCATACATCCATCTTTTGACATTTCTTGTTCTGCAATACATTGCCTCATTCTGCCTGTATACCGCATGTCAAAATTTGCATTTACACGTCGTGCTGCACTCACATTGATAGGCATTATTGCCCCATCATCTGAAGGCATGCTTGCATTAACATAATCTAAACTGGCCGCTTGTGTAGATGATGCAACCAGAAGAATGCATAGAAGACTCTTTTTCATATCAAATTCCCTTATTATGGTTGCGTCATTTTATCGACATAACTGATTAATAACATTGATATGAGTCGAAATGATGAGGGAATGAAAATGGCCGCTAGTGCGGCCATATTTTATGCGCCGAACTTTGGCGGCTTCTGGTTTCTGAATGAAACGATAGGGGCTTTGTTGAGAGGATGTGATGAGTTGTGACGTTTAGCCGGCGCTGGTTGATACCCTGAACGGCTAGAGCCTAACGGAAGGCCACTGATGCCCACGCTACTTACTGACTCAAAGATAGCTTCCACAGCCTCCAGATCGTCTTCTGTTTCCATTCTCAGCATGGCATTCCGTTGCTCTTCAGTCAGAAAAATTGGCAGCTTATCAATGGCTGTCGCGAGACGATTCTGTCGCAGAGCCTTACTCTGATTTGCGGCCTCAAGCATGGCGTTCTGCTCGTCTAATTTTTCTGTCAGTTCCAGTAATCGGCCGCTTAAGACTAACAGTTCGCCTTCAGCTGTTTGCAGACGGTTCACAGATTCAACCATCATTTCCTGTTCGCGCATTTTTTCAAAGTGTTCTGAGAGGTCTATGGCTGCTGCTTCAGTGTAACCACACTCTACGAACGATTTTACAATGTGCTCTCTCCGGTCGTTCACTGATTCAGACATCATAACTTCGCGATCAAGGCTAATGTAATTTGGCGTAGTGACGTAATCAAAACCATAAAACTTGCGTACAACGGATTTCCACGCTGTGCTAGATCCTCCTGTAACCCAGCTCCAGCCACCAGCTCTGGATTTTTCCATTGCATCAACAATGTGGCCAGTGTCCGTATCAAGGATTTCTTGCGTGTGAGTTACGATCCCTGAATCATCAATGCTTGCTGATATGGTTCTATTGGAAGGAACGTTATCAAGAACAACCGGTTTACCATCAACCATAATTACACTGGTCTGTGGAAGAATAAGGCTCCCTGTACGGTTATAGTGCTCTTCTCGTCGCTCGTGGCCGTAATAGCCAAATAGCTCGCCCAAAGCCATTTTTTCTTGGGTTTCCTTGCTGTTCAGTGACGCTTTAATAGAGCTCAGCATGTAATTTCGATTGTTCTGCGTTGTATGCTTTCGAATGCAGTCAGTTATAGAAAATCGATCCGTTACTGTTCTTAAATTATTCATTTTTTTCCTCAAAGCTCGGCGCGAGGTTAGCTGGTTAGATATTTCATGAACTTTTTCAATTCTTCATGACTCATTGATTCGATATTCAGGTCATCTGCCGGCGCAGACTCAATCATGTTGTGATCATCGTTTTCGTCGCCTGACGTTGAGGCTTTGAACTCCTTAATTATCTGTTGAACGGTATCGCGATCCATTTCCATCGTGTCAGCGAGCACGTATTGTATGAATGTGTCTGAACCGGTCATTTTTTGATTGTTTAGAATGGCATCAACAATGGTCACAAGTTGAGCACAATAGTTTGCTCGGCTATCTAGCTCGCGGTTGTGTTGCTCTTGGATTGCCGTATTGAGAGAGTTAAATGCAAGCTGATATGGACGGTCGTTAGCAGGAAAAACCTTTCCATATTTGAAGGCGCAATGAATATCAATAAATCTGTGGACGGCCTCTACGCACGCATGACGTATCCAGTTGCTTCGTTCTGCTGCTGCACTGGATGTTTGTTGCCATCCTCCTTCGCCAAGTCCACCACTCATTTGATCAGCCCAACCAATCATTGTTGAATCCACACCGAGTGATGAGCACAGTTGTCGCAGATGAAACATGACGTCTTCAATACCAGTAATGTCGGCAGGTATAGATTGTGTATCTACAACAATCCCGCCTTTGTTACCGCCCATGATCGGTATGACGTGGTTCATAACAGTCGGAAGGGTATTACCATTTTTCATCCTACGCTGGATTTCAGCTGCGTTACGCTTTAGCCCTTGAGTTACTTCTCTCGTAAATCGTGCGGCATTAGCAGGGTCGAGTGTGTCGGTAGCCAGAGCAACCAACCGATCAACTTTTGCAGCGTTATTACGTGTTGCCTTAAGCGACTTCAGTGAGTTACATAAGTTTTCGAATGCTTCATATGAGTGTTCAAGAAAGCTAGCGCCATAATTTTGAGTTTCACGGAGTGGCGCTTCATCCATAGGACTTAATAAGCTGAAACTTTTTGAACCGTAAATAATTGGCCGGTTAGTGCTGCTTGGAACAAAGGTAGGAAGTTTTAATGGAACCAAATCCCAAGGCTCAGCCATGACTCTTGCGCCATTTTCAGGATGCAGTAAAAAATCCCCTGTAAAACCCGCGAGCTGACCACCACGAACGAACTCGTTTACAAAGTGTGGCAAGGTATGAAAGTCGCTCTCAAGTGCGACAATTCCCTTGTTTTGGATGGTATATGGCCGAATGTACGACACACCGAATATAACCATTATCCGCGCCCAATTCGGTAGGCTAGCATTGATTAAGCTTCCCAAATCCCCCTGAATCTCTTTGCATAACTTATTGGTTTTCTCGTCAGAACTGTCTTTAGGTTCAATCGTTATGATTTCACCTGTTTTTTTATCCATACTCAGGGCATTGGATATGTGGATATTGAGCGCTGCTGAGACGGTAGGCGATTTAGCCATTACTGCTAAGAGGGAATATCTCGACAGACGGTCTTCAGGCAGTTGGATGACGTTTTCCACCTCATCGCCAGATGATGAAAATGTATTAGAATCGTCATTGTCATTCTTGCTCGTAAAGAATCCAGAGCGTGATACCAAAGAACCGGATGAGCTAGTTCCCGTTATAGGCAAATTGTAGGGGTCATCTTTCACAGCTGAAGCGGGTAGCACTCTTCGCAGTATGTCTACCGGCGACCACGACTTTTTAGTTTTCACTGCTAATCCCCACTCAATGTAAATAAAAGATCTCTTAGAATTGACTATTCTACATAACCTTTATTTACGGAAGTGAACAGTGGACGATAATTTAACCGTGTCGAACGGAAGGGCTTCAATGTTTGATGGCATAACAAGCATTGATGAGCTGGTGAAAGTAATTCGTTCAGCGTCATTGCAGAGAGTGCCGGCGGTCTTTGGTATTTCGAAAGCTGAAGGTGTCAGTATTGAGAGAACGAGAAAAGAAGCTAATGCGGCGGCGATTGCTTTGCTGAACTCTCTCCCTCCTGATTTTGATGGATACAAGCTAACTGATGAACAGCGTCAAACTCTCGCGGCCTATACGGGGCTTGGTGGCATCGGTGGATCCGAATACGAGTATTACACCCCACAACCAGTAGCAGAGGGCATGTGGGCGCTCATGGCTGCTTACGGTGCAGATACAGGGAACATGTTAGAGCCTTCAGCAGCTACCGGCGTGTTTCAGGAAACAAAGCCAAAGGGGGTGATCACAACAGCTACGGAAATTAGCGATATTTCAGGCCGAATTAACCAGCTCCTACATCCTGAAGATCAGGTCTTAGTTTCTCCATTCGAAAAGCTAGCGGCCAGCACGCCAGATGACCACTTTGATAGCTGCCTTGGCAATGTGCCGTTTGGTGCAAGCCGTGGTGGTTTTGCTAACTTAGATCCCGAATATTCAGACGTTAAAAACGTGGGCGTTTATTTCGTGTTGCGCTTACTCGATAAGATTAAGCCCAACGGCCTAGCGTGTATCATCGTTCCCTACGGTATGACCAGCGGCAAGACTTACACAAAGCTACGCCAGCAAGTCTCACGAAAGGCGGAATTCCTCGGTGCTCACCGTTTACCGTCCGGTACGTTTGAAGAGAATGGCACGGCAACGGCCGTTGATGTGTGGGTATTGAGAAAGCATCCAGCAGAGCTGGCAGACAAGATACTGACAGCTGACGATTCAACACTTAAATCAGTTAATGTGCTGTGGGACACGTACTTAACAGGTAAGTGGTTTGATCGTGAAGGCCGTAAGTTCCAACACGGTGAGTCAAGTATTGAGGGGAGCGGTAAGTTTAAGCGGCTGGTGGTTAAAAATGACCAAATCACTGCCAGCGGCATGAAGCAAAAATTAGCCCAGCGCTTTGACTCACGAATTGACTGGGAAGCTTTGAACCTCGTAGAACCAGCTTTTTCACCGATGGCAGAAGGCGATAAGCAATTTATCAACGGCCGTTGGTACAAAATGGAATCAGGGCGTTTGATTTATGACGCCGGCGCGAAGCAAACAAAGTTAAGCCCTGAACGTTACGGTGTCACAACTTATGAGGAACTATCAGACCGTACCTCCACGCCTGAAGGTCTTCTGAGCCTGAACTTTGATCAGATTGCTGCAATCGCTAACGACTATCCTGAATCCGTTTCGCAAGAATACCGCTCCTTAATTTCATTTTCACAAGGGCAAAGCCCAGCTGCGCGGGAAAAGGCTTTCCGTGGCTCGATCATCGGCAAACGCATTGCGCTCATGCAAGACATGATAGCGAGCGGGGCAAGCGGGGAACGTCTGGAAGGGGTACGTGAAGAAGTTGAGCAATTAGTCAAAAATGAAATTGCACGCGGCGGTAATCCACATAGCGGCCGGCGCGTTAATGTTTCAGGTGCCGGCTGTGCTGACTGGCTGAAGTTTAAAGCTAGCGTAACAAAAGAAGGCAATCTATCCGATCTGGTGCAAGGAACTCTGAATATCGGAGCTCAGGACGCATTTGATAGTACGGATCATGAATCTGTTATTAGACACCTATTTAATCAGATTGACCTCGATCCGGTAACGCTTGGTGAGTTTAGAAATACGTTCAAAGGTGAGCTACCAGAGAGTGATGACGAACTATTAGATATTCTGGCTACGAAAGACGGGATCGCTATCTCTGCCGATGGAAACGTGCTGCCAATGGATAGAGCCACGAGTGGCGATATAGGCCTGATGAGCAGCCAGCTTCACGCTGTTCTCGGTTATGCGCGTGATGGGGCGGTGAAAGAGAATTATCTACGCCAACTGGCTGAAATTAAGCAAAAGCGGAAATGGACGGGTGTTGACGATATTACCTTTTCATTAAATGCTCGGTGGATGGATCGCCGGCTGGTACTGGAGTTTCTAACTCAGCAAGGATATGACGATCTCAAGTACGTAGAGAGCGTTGAAGTTGAAGATGGCCAGCTTGTTTCCGACTTAACATATCGTGGTAAAAATGGCGTGTTCGTTGGTTATCGGCATAAGACCGTAATGACCAAAGATAAAGAAACCGGTGAAGTAATACCGCAGTACAAACGTGTGCGCGGTAGAGACGGTTTTAGTGACCAATTTGAAAACTATTTAAACGGTGTTAAGCCGCGTGGCCAGAACGAAGCGGAATACATGGAGCGTATTAAACGCCTTGAGGACGAATTTAACGTTTGGATACGCCAACACGATAATATTGATGACCTCACTCAGCAATATAACGATGCATTCAATGCTTACATACCATACGAGCATTCATCTGCAAGCCTTGGCCTAACAGGTGTTTCAGGCAAAAGGGAAACATTTGGCTATCAGAGCTCAGAAGTAAGACGTCTTTCTGAGGATGGACGTGGGATTAATGCCTTTGGAACTGGCTTGGGTAAAACCACTACAGCACTGGCGCTTGAAGCCTATAATTTTGAAAATGGCCGCAGTAAACGCACGCCAATAGTTGTTCCAAAAGCCGTATTAGAAAACTGGTATCACGAAGCCCAATCGTTCTACAGCAAAGATGCGCTTAAAGGATTCTTGTTTGTCGGTTTGGATGAACTCTTTGATGATGACGGAAACCATCGCAAGATCCCTGTGCTGGATGCGAACGGACAGCCAGCGCTAGATAAAAAAACAGGGGAGCCGCTTTATCGCAATGCTGTGAAACTCTCAAGCAGCGCGACGATTAAAGAGCGCATGAACATGATCCCTCAGTCAAACTATCGCGCTGTAGTCATGACAAAAGAGCAGTATGCAGCTATCCCTTTGCGCGAAGAGACGATAAACGATCACGCATATGATGTGCTGTTTTCACAAGCTGAAGCTGGCCGTGTCAACCTGAACGGTGATAAGCACCGCGACGCTAAGAAGAAAAACAAAATCTTGGCTGATGGCAGCGATACTGGCAGCAAGAAAAAGCAGGACTTCCCGTACTTTGAAGATATGGGCTTTGATAACGCGATCATTGATGAAGGTCACAACTACCGTAACAGCTATGCAGCCGGCCGCGAGTCTTCTCAGTTAGCCTATCTACCGACCTCACCGATTGCCAAATCAGCGCGAGACATGGCAGTTAAAAATGCCTATCTCATGAAGAATAACAACGGCCGTGGTGCCGTTATGCTGACCGCTACGCCGCTGGTAAATAGTCCGATTGATGCATTCAATATGCTATCTCACGTTGTGCCGATGGAAGAATGGCAGCGCATGGGCATATTTACACCTGATGACTTTGTGAAGGTGTTCGGTATGACCGAACAAGTGCAGGTGCAAAAAATATCGGGTGAGATTGAAAGTAAGCTGGGGCTGGTGGGTTTTCAGAACCTAGACGGTCTGCGCGGTATTTTCCATCGCTGGACGACTATGAAGACGGCGAAAGACGTATCTAGTGAAATTGAGATCCCCGATGTTGTTGCGCACACTGAAATTGTGCCAATGACAGAGTATCAAGAAACGGTTTATGAAGAGCTGCGTAAGCGTGCTGATGACCTTTCGAAAGCGACGACCGAAGAAGAGAAGCGAGAGGATTCTATATTCTCAATTATCAGGGACATGGATCGTGTGTGTACAGACCCTGACTTGTACAAACGCACGATCACATTCCGCTTTGCCAAAAAACATATGGAGGCGATCAAAGCCCTCGCAGATGAGCTACCCAAGGATGTAACCGAAACAGACGAAGATGACGACTCTACAATCACTGCCGGCGCAAATGCTGTAGTGAGCGAGCAAGGCGATTTTGTTTCCCTTGTTGTATCCGAACTGTTTGAAAAAGAAGTAATAAGCCGTCTGGCCAAGTTTGGGCTAAGTGAAGACGATGTATCTCACCCAATCCCGCCGAAGTATTCAAAGCTGATTGAAAACCTGAAAAAAGGGATGGCTGGTGGCGGTAAGCAAATCATTTTCTCTGATGAAAAAACGCAGCACGAAAAATTACGCCGGATTATTGCTCAGGCTCTAGGCATATCCCGTGAGCAGATAGGTATTCTCAATGCCACAACCGTTGCGCAAGCTTCAAAATCAGCTGGTAAAAAGCTGAAGAAAGTAAAACGTCCGACTGAACCGAAAGAAGATGCAACACCAGAGCAGTTAGACAAGTATTTTGAGCAAAAAGCAGCCTTTGACGAATATGTAGCGTCTCAAAATGAGATATCTCTCGGTGGTCTAGAACAGATAGCAGCTGATTACAACGAAGGCCGCACTCCGATCATCATCTGCAACAAAAAGGCAGAAGTAGGTATAAATCTGCATATCGGTACTACTGATATGCACCATTTAACACTGCCGTGGACGCCAGCCGCTTTAAATCAACGAAATGGCCGTGGTGCGCGTGTTGGCTCTAGCAGTGCTCAAAATGTGAATGCGCATTACTACTGTGGCGCGGGTTCATTCGATGAGTTTCGTCTCGATACGATGCAGCGTAAGAAAGACTGGATCACTGACATCATGACTTCTGACGTAGCTAGAATGACTAATGCCGATGCGAACAGCGCAGAAGAGATGCAATTGCTGTTAGCTTCAGACCCCGCAGAACGTGAACGTAAGCGCCGTGAGCAGGTAGAAAAGGCAGAAGCCATCGCGAAGCAAAAAGCGAAACAGCGTGCTGAAATTGATCTCAATAACTACCTGAAAGCAATGCACGCAAGTAAAGGCAACTCTAAATCCGTTGAGGACACTATACAGTCGCTGCGGGAGAAACTTGAACGAGCCAAGATTAAGCTCATGGAGCGTGATCAGAGTGTTGAAGAGCTCAAATCGCGGAAATATGCAGTTAGCTCGTATAGCGACGACCTTACAAAACAAGAGCGCATATTGTCTCGTATGCAAAAATCAGAAGGACTAATTAAGCGCCTAAGACCCGAAATTAAGCACGCTATTGAGGCCGGATATTTAGATGTTGATCCTGATGTTATTGATCACGGCTCAGAGTACTTTGTCGCAGAGAATAAACGCATATACCGCGTTGGCCGCGTCTACAATTGCCGCATGTTCAAATCCAGTTATAGCGGCACAACTGACCTGTATTTAGTACGCCTAAAATCTATCAACATTGATACTGGCATGGTGGTTGTTGATCAACTGTGGTGCGATGCTATTGATGCTGAGCTAAAAACTAGCATAACAGAATCACTATCGAGGCTAGGTGCAGAAAGCGATTTTAGTGCCGATGAGTTAGCTCTGAAGACGTGGATGCACGGCGGTTTAACAACAAGAGAAGTTACTCAACGTCTAAATAAAACACAGTTCACACAGTACCTTAAGTCTGGTGATTTAGTCCTCAAGGATAGCTATGTTGTTATTCGCGGCACGGCAGGGTATGAGGTTCTGTCGATGTTTGAAACGTCATCCTACAATTATCGAAGTGTGTTCTCTTCGTCTGCAATGAATACTCTGAAGGCTAATGCCGACAACGTTATTTTCCCTGACACAACTGATGAGGTTTTGAAAACTAAGATTGCAGAAAGCTTCAGAGAAAACAGCCAAATTTATAAGGCTACTGAGTTCTTGATGGCATTGTTTGGCGCAAATTACAAACAAGCGATAGAAAGTTATGGTGAAACAGCAAGCCAGCCGTTTATCGTTGAGTATGTTTCTACATTCATTGCTGAAAAAATGAAAGACTATGGAGATGCTAGTCACAATACGCTAGGCAATGGCACGACACAGGCTATTAACTTCATGTCGAATGGAAAGACCGACGCCACTGAATTTGTGAACGGAGCCTTTAGACGTTCGAACAAATTTACCGTTCCGAGCAAGTATAAAAACACGTTAGAATTCCAGTCGGAATTTGAAGAGCAATGCCGGCTGATAGCTAACCGTATTGATGATGCTATCAAGTCGAACTGTAAAACGCTGGCACATACTGCGTTCTTGTCGTTTAAAGCTTCATTGAAGAGCAGTCTAGCTTCAGTTGTTGAACGAGTTCAGAAGTTTATGCACTCCACACTTCATAGCAATTATACGGATGGTTCGGATGCATATAGATTCAATTACGCGGAGTTCTTTGCTGATGCCGTAGCGCTAGGTTTTGTTGATGAGGCCGACATCACAGAATCGCTCTTTATGGACGCTACAGCGCGTAATGAGTTAACAGCGGCTATTGACCTTAAAAATAGTAAAGCTCGCTTTGTAGAGGGCTTTTGGGACGAAATTAAGGTGAAAGCTGGGCTGATCTCTCAGGAGAGTGTAGACAAAGCGAAAGTAGAAAAAGAAAAGATAGAAGCTGAGGCGCAAGAAGTTCGTAGCGCTCAGTTGCAGGAAAATATCACGATAAAAACAAATACTGTCGCTATTCGAGGTGGTAAGGGAGCAAATCGCTATGACTATGCGCCAGATGGCTGCTATTGCTTTAATGACTCTCGCGGCAAAGACGGTGCATTGTTTGAAGCAAAAGAGGACTTGAAAGCAGAGTTCAAAGCTAAATATTACAACGGCCGCAATCCTACTGATGAGCTCGCCGGTAGCTGGTGGCTCATATCAAAAGACTATGCGCTTGATAAGATCACCGCAGTCATTCAGCAATACGAATAATAACATGAGGAATGCGCTCAGAAATGGGCGCTAAAGATTGATGACAACTTTAATTGATACTATCCAGCCGCCGGAAGCTTATCTTGAAAGTGTGCTACCTGAAGGCCTAAGACAACGCAGTGAGTCTGAATACGTAAACCAGTACCTGACAAACTTGATTGCGCGATTAAAGGCTGAACCAAGGCTTTATCGTTCGTTCGGTGCATGGTGGCCGAGCCTAAAATCGCTTATTATTGAGCAAGATGAGAAAACATTCGGGATCCTCGTAGATTCAGATGTAGCAGCTATTTACACAATGAGCCGGCCAGCTCTTACGATAGTTGCCGCGCATCTATATTCCAATGAACGTGTAGAAAGCGGCTCAGTGTATTCCGCTTACCACTCTCTCGACGTCAACGATGATGCAGACGACACTGAACCGTATGTGTACGTCAGCAATGATGTTGATATGGAAGCGTTTGTTCAAATAAGAGGGAAAGCATGACAACTAAAAATTTTGTACGAACATTTTATAAGCTAAAAGAACTGGAAGACAAAGCAGCTGAAGCTGGTTTCCTGTTTGAGTTCAAACCACAACGACGAGTGTTTGAACTAAAAAATATGAAGGATCCAGATTGCTGGGGGTGGGTAATTCGTCGTGATGGCACCAAAGTTGAGCTCGTTCGAGATTGTACTATTGAAGAGTGGGATGACGTGCTTCGCTACAATATTGAGCGATTGAACACCACTGAAGAAAAAACACACAGCCAAAGCTAACCAAAAAAGTTAGAAATTCAGATTGAAGTTTTATAAAAACGCTTTAGAATCGTTTTTATGGTTTGCAGTTTGAAGCCATAAACGAGAAACCCGCCTTTCGGCGGGTCACATGTACAAGCTGGTGTCGGTCGGCAAACTAAAACCAGCGTGAACAAAAGGATTCTATCATGCAAAATTTTGCACTTCGAGATTTTACGTCTGTTGAGTTGAAAAAAAATAAACGTGCAGCGCGAAACCTTGAGAAAGTTAAACAAACGACGGCTATTTGCTTTAGCACAGTAGGTGTCATTTTCATCTTGAACGCTATCTATACGCTGGCCTCACACGGTTAATGCTGGATTTTCCACCATATTAAAGCCGCGTAGTCAGCGGCTTTTTTTGGATCAGGAGATTCTACGAATGACGCATTATTTACTTAAGATTGGGCGTGGTAAAAGTGTTGGGCGAGTTACTGCCTTACATAAGGAAAGGGCTCACTTAGATAATGGGGCATCTTTCGATCCACTAGCAAAAATACGCGCATCACGCTCAATTCGAATGGTTAGTCGATCTTCTGTGGAAAATAAAAAAACGAATTAGAATCATTTTGAATAGTTAGGAGTAAGGATGCCTAGGTTTACTGAAAGTTGGTATACAGAGCGTTGTCAGAAAAGTGGGCGCGGCAACTCTTTAAAGGCTCGCAAAGTTGCAAATAGCTGGGATACACCAATTAAAGTCGTCCGATCACCACATGCGGTTGCGTTAGAGCAACTTGCTAAAAATCCTGAGTTGATAAAAGGGAATCATGAACATTACGGTCAAGTTCGCTTTTTCTACCACTGTGAAATCAACACACCTCAAATATATGCGCGGTTGCATTCAACGCCAAACGGCGGGTTAAGAGCAAAAAAGACAGCGGTGCATGTTCGGGCAGAAGGGCAAAAGAAAGGATATCCCGATGTATCTTTGGATCTACCCAAAGGCCGTTATCATGGAATGCGACTGGAGTTTAAGCACGGAGCGAACAAGCCTTCTGAAGAGCAAAAACAGTGGCTAAACACACTCTCTAAAGATGGATACTACTGTGTAGTTGTATATGGCGAGCATGAGGCTATAGAAGCCGTAATGCAGTATTGGTGCTTAGAAGATGGCCAATCATTACCCGAACATAAGAATGACCACTTATGGAGGGACGCAGCGTGAAATTCGATGAAAAGTTATTTTATGAATGGCTGCAAGATGAGCCGGAGGTTAAACGCCAATCGACTAAACAATCTGTTGCTCACTGGATGGCGTGCCTTTTAGAGCTCCACATAGAGAACGGCGGGGAGAAAGTTAAAACCACACAGCTTTATGAGCGAGCTGGCACAGACAAAGCTGCGGTGCATTATGCAGCTGGTGGAATTAAAAATCTGTGGAAGATGATCCGGCGTGCAACTAAAGACTATGAGTACCGCTTATCTAAAGAGCAAAAGGCAATCATAGACAACATTTTTATTGACGAAATTCCTGATGAAAATGCCGATTGCGACGTTGATTTACCTGATATTACGTTAATGGATTATCCATCTGCATTGCGTTTGATGATCAGGCGTGGGTATAGAATCTATAGGTCGTCTTGGGATGGTGGCCATGTGTCCCTACGCTGCGATAAGCGCAAGGGTGACGATAGTGCGGAGTTTATTTTTACAGCTCCTGATGGCGTCACAATCCCTTGGGTTCCTTCGGTGCAGGATCAGTTGGCCGAGAATTGGGCAGTCTATGCCGAATAGCAAACAGGTGTTTCTCTCATCGCCGTTCAGTAGGCCTTTCCATACGATGGTTCTGGCTATCGTTGAAGAGCGTTACAAGGCAATAGGATTTACAGTTAGTAACCCCTCATCACTAGGTTTTGATAACGCAGGAGTTGAGGCGTTAGTTACGCGGATATGTTTGCTTGGTCTGTCGAGTGAAGTGTGGTTCCCAAAGGACTTTGAGAGAGATCCTATTTGTGTTGCTGAGTACAACTATGCGTATGCGCTAAGTAAGCGAATAACAATCGACAAAAGACGATTATTCAAAGATTAATTGATTAGAATTTCAAACAACACCGCGCCAATGTGACGCGGTTTTTTTGTGCTTGATGTACGCGTATATCTAATATTTTAGTGATCGCTTCACCTCTGTGTTGTACTATGTTTAAATAAATTATTAATTAGAATCTACTGGGATTTTATGAGAAAGCATTACTATTTTAACGTGTCATTTGCTGTAGATATGCATCGTCCTGTATCTGCAATAGTGAAACACAAAACGCCGCGAATGACGGCAAATAGGTTAGCTGAAGTTCGAAAGATGCTAGAGCTACCTGACGCCGCAGCGCTTATAAGCGTTGACTGTTTGGGGCTAATGACTGAGAAACAATGGAGCGAAGAGGTTTAAACATGAGTGAGTGCGCAGTAGTAACACAAAGTATCGCCACAACCTTGCCAACAACAGAGACGTTGGCCATGCAGTTAAACGAGATCGTTGCTGGCTTGGCTTTTTGCGAAAAAAGAGTGGGCGCTGATGATGTTTTCAAAAGCCGAATGGGGCGTTTGGCTGAAGATGTGGCAGCACTTGCTAGCGAGATTGAGCTGTTACTAAATTCAGAGCGTGATGAGCAAGATGAGTTGATTACTACGCTGGAATCTCGTGATGAAGAAATAGCGATGCTAAAAGGAAAAGTTAGTACGCTTCAGATTGAGATTGAAGCTATAACCCGTCAGGCAGCGGAAGTAATGGAGGAAACTCAGGGGATTGTAACAGCTGAACGAGAGAAGGCTCAGGAAGCTATCTACAAAGTCGAACACGCTCTTGAAAAGGAAAAGCTAGCACATGATGTGACTAAATCAAATTGTGCCACCCTGTTAGCTGATAACGCCTCATTACGTATTGAAGTTAAGGCTTTGAATAAACTGGAACCAATTAAGACGCAGAAGAAGCTAGCAGAGCAAAAGAAAAAGAACATCGAACTGACACGTACAAAAAACGAGTTACAAACCACTCTAAATCAAACTCAACTTCTCAACATGGGACTGAAGAAGAGCATAAGTGATCTAGAGGCTCGTCATTCTGTTTTGGTTTCAGAAATGGACAGAGCCAATGCTCGCATGAATATGCTCGACGGTGATCACTGCCTACGTGGACTCAGTTATACGAGTTCAAAAAGCCCTGAACTAATTTTCTACCCACACATTTTTCATTTTGGACTACATGTAACCGAAGAGGCCGAGCGTGATCACGGAGAACGCTTTATATCTGGTCTTGATTTTCATGTTCAGGTTCGTACAACGTGGGGCGTGGATACCACGGTGAAAATGAATGAGTGGGGAGTAATTGTTTATCACTTAGTGACTGAGCTAAAAGAGCACTGGCCAAACGAAATGGACGACTTTTTACAGGAATTCCATCACGAACAGCTTGAAGCGTTAAACCCACTGCTTCATCAGCGCTGTATTTGGGCTAGCCAGTGCAGCGTGATGGATATCGACAGTTTGCCTATAAAAATCCGTGAATCACTATATGACGCAGGTTATCAAACGTTAGCGAAACTGGGATCGGCCTCATTGCGTAGCTATTGCAAAGTGAAAGGAATTGGCGAGAAGTTAGCAGAACAGATCAAACTGGCCACCAGCGAATTACTCATTGCTTGGAATAATGAGCATGGAGCTCCAAACCTACGCGAACATGGCGAGAAGAGAGAAGCGCCTGATGTTCTTATCCGCAAGGCACAGCAAGCTAATCGACTTAAAAGCCGCTATTAATGTCACGCATGATTAAGTGATGAAAATATGAAAAGAACCTCGTTAGATAGAGTCAATAACACAGCTGGTCACAGGTATCTGTGGCACGGCATGTGCCAAAGTCATATTTGTAGGGATTGCGGCTGTGCTGAGCACAAGAACGGTATGTACTGGTTGATCGGTTACTACTCAAAAATAGAGCCCCCCTGCGAAACGGCAGGGTATAGATTTTCTGAGTGGTTGAAATCTGCCACAGACGGAACCCCTGAGATTAGAGGTATCAAAAATGGTTGAAATTACTCAAGAAATGAAGGATTACGCACTTAGTTTTGATATGTTTGCTGGCGATTTTGGCGACGGTACTGAGCGCTGTTTGCACGATAAAATAGTGAAAGCACGAAAGGCTCATCGCTGCCATATTTGCGATGGGGTAACTAAAGCAGGTGAATTGGCCAGATCAGCAAAATGGATTTTTGATGGGGAGTTGATGACTTACTATTGTTGCCAAGAATGTGTACTTGCGATGGCTAAGTGTGAGTCATGTGACGATGAAAGTGCAGAAGACGGTGACGCATTAATTGAAAGTCGGTACGCAATAGGCGATAAGGCGCGTGATTTACGTCGCAAGCAGGAACGTGCTCAATGAAATATGTACGAGCTGCATTCATATTTCTTATTGTTTGTGGATTCGGTGCGCTGGTGGGTGTTTCAGCTGGTGTAACATGGGGTACAGACCGGTGCGGTATATTAGTAACGGTAACAGGGCTTGCGGCTCTCTCATATAGTGCTACTGCATTAAAAAAACGAAAGAAATAAAAACAGTTTAGAATCAAAAAAATAAAAAGGCCACAGGACTAATGGTGGCCTTTTGCATCGCTCGCTTAAGCTGAGGCATGCTCATTCCATGTATCTTTGTACATAATATTTCCGTCCGTATATTTCCAAGTAATAGCTTCATAACGTAGTTCAATGTTTTCTATATGGGTACTGGTCATTCCATTTGGATGTAAGTAGGGGGAAATAGTTGTAATTATTACGTTTTCTAGATGGATGTTAAAGTATTCACTCTCTATGCCCGATTCAAGAATTCGATACATTTTAATCGTCGCAGATCTGAATTTTCGACCTTCACATAGCGCCCGAAAAAGAATAGGGGTCGTCTGATCAAATTCTTTTTGCAGAACGATTGGTGTGTGTACCCTTGTACCAGTTAACTTCCCCCTATTGGGATCAACTGGTATTGAAACGCTATGTGCAACAGATTTTAGCTCAATAGAGCCAAGTCTCGTCGGCATCAAGCACCCACCAACGATAGGTGATCCGTTTTCATCCACAAGCCAAATATGCGCCGGAGTTGACATTTAAATATCCTTTTAGATTATCTAGAGAAATAAAAAACAGCAATTAACATTAGAATGAAAAATAAGCCTATGGCTTGTATTGCTATACTTGGGAAGTAATGAGCCATGAAAACGCCAAAGACTATTGTCAATAATATTGGAATGTAAGTCCAAAAGAAAAATGACATCTGTTCCTTTAGCCACTTCTTTATAAATTTAATCATTTTCTTCACCTAGCCATCCGAGCTATTGCATTCGCAACATCATAGTCAGATGAAAGGTTTACCATGTGTGATTGAGCTTTAACAAACACTGGTTCAACCAAGAAATACATCATTTCTAACTTCCGCATATATAATGCGTGATAATATATTGGATTCACAACCTGTAAACGTTCCGCGCTTTCAGCTGCTTCTTGAATGTAACCGTAAAAGCTAACTCCAGCGACGGCGAGGCCGGACACTCTACCAATTTTTCTTACAATTCCAATGTTAATGTTAGAACCTAGACAAATAGCGGTGGTGATCCCTATCGCGAATGATTGTGTAGTTAAAGAACTTGTTGATATATTAACACTCATCTTCATCAATAAGCGTTTAATAAAGTCTAGCTGCTGTGGCGTTCTGTTTTTTAATAGAATTTCGACATAAATTTGAATCATGTCGGATATGACTTTCCTATCTTTAACCAATTGATAGAAAGCTTCAAAAAATCGAACATCTTCGTTTTTTAATTTAGAACAAACGTCTTGATAGTTATCAGTGAAGCATGACGCGTAATAAGACATGCGCGTCGCGCCATCTTGAATCCTACTTGCTTGCTCAATGACCTGATCATGAACTCCTGAAAGGGCATTTTCTAGCCTTCTAGCTAAGGCTTTATCACTTGCCATTTTACTAATAACTGCATCGCTATAATACATGACCAAATCCCTCCATTAACACCGTAGTCATCCATTGAGTCAGCATCACTTGATTGATTTACAATCAAATAATATACCGCTTAAACCATACATGATATGAGTGAATAGTCTGATTTACCCATAATTCAGACATTGCCGGCAGTGTATATATGATGACCGGTTAGCTTAAATGTCGACCACTCACGGCACTGTGTTTTTATCCTCTATACCTAATCATTAAAAAAGAGTTTAGAATTGACTAATAATCAAATTAAACTGCAATTAGGGCTCGCTCGTGAGTTATGGATTTTAAGATGGGTAATAACATCAAAGACTGCGGCTGGGGCTCACCAGAAAGAGCAAGAAAAGCGCATTACTTTCGCGCAGGTGAGTGCGTTTCACTCTGCGGTAACTGGTTGTTTACTGGTGTACGTTTCGATACTGACCATGAAAACAAAGACAACTGCAAAGTATGCATGAAAAAGCGTGAGGCAGAAGAAAGGAGCGCCGAGTGCCAGACACAGCAAAAGAGCTAAACCTGACGTATTTGAGCAAAGGCACAAAACTTTGCCCAAAAGATAAAGCCCCGCTTCTGTGGGAGAAGTTATACGGCATCAGCGTAATCAGAAAGCGAGAAGGGCATAGGCTTTACCAGACGCGCTGTAGCAAGTGTGGCTATCAATGGAGAGTTAAAGCATGAGTGAAGAAAATAAAAACGAATTAGAATTTAAAAACCTGATTTTAAGGATGAGAGAGGCAGCTCGGATGGTGCAATCCCTACCAGCTTTAGGCAAGAATGCGGAAGATTCATTAACGCGACTGCGTTGCATAAATGAGGTGCGCCATGTTCTATTTTCACCTGAAAACATCCTCAGACTGTGTTCGGCAGCAGAAGATAAAACCTTTGTCATTAAGCTCCCTGAACCCCTTCACTTCGAGTTACTTACGGATGGTATCTATCCCGCTAAAGTCGTACTAGATGCCATTACGTTTGCTGGTGGGATGGTTACACGATGAAAGAGTTAATCGCACTTCTCAATGAAATTAAACCCCAGTATGGCGCTGTAGGTTCGCGTGATGTAGACGTTACGGCTCAGCGTAAGCGTATTGATGATGCAATCGCAATGTTATACGAGCAAGCGGCTAAGAATCCCGTAGCGTGGGTAGCAACCGATAGTGAAGGTTTTCCAGAATATAGCGGTCATAACGAGTTTAGCTCCAGTTGTGGCGTAGGAACTCCGCTCTATGCAGCACCGGTATTACCTAAACAGCCTGAGCTGGTCGAAAACCTAAAAAAGGTCATGAATAATTGGCTTGCAATGGAGCCTAAACTCGCTTTTCAGCCCGAATTTACAGACGTGATGATGTTGATCGATGCTGAGCCAGCACCCTCACAACCTGCAATACCAGAACAAAACGATTTGAGCGAAAAACTGATTGGACTTGCAAATCACATTTCCAGTGCAGCGAATGGTATTCCGTTTGGCTGGCAAGATTGGGCAGATGAGATTGTCACTGATTTACGCTCGCTTGCGTCTACAGCACAACCTGTAAGTGAGCATAAGCCGTATGCGTGGGCTATTGAGCATAAAGTTGGTTTGCCAACAGTTGTATTCAACAAACCAAACACCAATAGCTGGGCATTCAAAGACGCTGTGATTAAAGAGCTGTATGAAGCACCTGAGCAGGAGAGCGAATAACATGGCAAGGGTAATTAAGTACATGGATGGTTTTAACCATCTTGAATCATGCCCAAGCACAACGCTTGACACACTATGTGGATATTGCGACGACCTAGACAACCGCCCTATAGGGGATGTATTTGAAGGCGAAGTTACGTGCAAGTCATGCCGTAGTGTCGCACTCGTAGTATTTAAATCATGTAAAAAGTCAGAGGTGAAATAGTGAAAACCGCAAAGGTTGGAATCTCTGCGATTGTGGGAAGTGAACAAAATAAGATCACTTATTACTCGGTAGATATTGGTGAAACCAAGTATCAACAGAGTATGCATAACGGACGTTGGGAGCGGTTGCACATACAGAAGCAAATCGGCCGTGTATGCGGATACTACGCGCCGCGTTGGTACTGGCGAAAGGTCACTAGCGAAAAGATTATTTCACAACTCAATGCAACGGTAGCAGAGCACTTAGCAGCACAGGAGAGCGAATGATGAACCAAATTTTCATTCGCCATGAAAACTGGTCTGGCTCAGATGAGCGGCAAGAGATAGCTGGGTTCCAGTTCTCAGGAATGAGTACGTGGGTAGATGTTAGCAAATTGCGCGACGGTCACAGGGGCGAGATTAAATGCTTGTTGTGCGGCTCGAATAATTGGACTGATAACGGGCGCAGCATCAACGAATATGAATGCGGAAGTTGCGGGAACTTCATTACCGTAGAACCTAAAAACCATGTGCAAGAGAGCGAATAATGAAGACTAACAAGTTAAAAGAAAAAGCAATTAGAGCAACGAAGGGCGAATGGGTTGCTTTCATTTCTACATCATCAAAAACCTTTGCTGTTCATACTGTGGGCGATAAACGTTGTGGGGATATTGTTGGCTGGCCGGGCTTTGATGACAAAGAGAACGCGGAGGCAAACGCTGAATTCATTGCGGCAGCTAGTCCGTTAACTGTTTTATCTCTTCTTGATGAGATTGAAAGACTTAAGCAGAAACTAGCAGCACAGGCAGGTGAATAATGACTAACTCAACTATTCAACCAGTAGAAGTAGAACGCAACCAAGGAGGCTACTGGACTCATCCTGAATACGAGAAATTTTGCGGGGATCGTGAGTTCATTTCTACCGCTGAATTTGATGCATGGGCAAAGGCTAATGGCCTTGAGTGGACAGCTGAATATTGCGAAGAATCACTTAGTGATTCACCAGATAACTATGGCTTATCTGAGTGGAACGCCGAAATGCCTAAGGGCGAAGGTTGGTTTTGCGGCTCTATCCATGACAGCGAGGATGGGTATGTATGCATCTGGTTACGTCATGCAGCACAGGAACCGAAATAGATGGCCACGACAATTAGCGACTCTATAGACGCAACTATAGCCGCCCTCGTTAGCAACATTCACAACTTGCGTAAAGAAGTAGATGAATCAGCAACTCTACGACTAGCAAGCATGAGTCAACGCGAGGTGATGGTTGAGGGTGTTCGGCAAATGGCAGCACATTACAGAAAAGAAGCCTCTGATTATATGCGCTCTCTTGATCAAGTAGAAGCCGCTGATTGCAGCTATATCGCTAAACAGTGTGAAGCATTTATCGAACATATTACAGCACAGGGAAACAACTCATGAAGAGTTACCGGATAGATCAAATAAAACTAATAAGTGCTATTAGCAGTGAGTTAAATCGGCAAGTCCCTAATATTCCGGCCGATCATCGCTTTAACGTCATTATCAAAGCAGCCGACATGATTATTAATGCATATCAGGCTGAACCAGCTATTGCAGAAAATGGAATGGGGCTAAACGCTTGGCTTGCCAGCGATGATACAGGCTCAAGCAGCTTATTTATGGCGTCGATTCTTTCTGGTGGCCAGTTTAATGCAGAAAGCCATTACCCACGCGATCCCGATGATTTAGGCCGTTGCATTCGACTGATAAGAGCTGTACCGGAATTCAAAGATCGAATTCATTTAATGCGTGATCACGGTAAGCAGTGGTCAGCGGTAGCCGGTAATTGGGAGCATTGGACTGCGTTGTATGACGCTGACGATGAAGAGCTTTATTCAGCTATGGAAAACGCTTACTCGCGGGAGAAAATGCATGACTAAGACAGTGACATGCCAAGTCAGAATTGCACGGCCTGATGCAAAAGAACTGAAGCTATTATGGAAACTTTTTCATGCAGCCGAGAAGGTCGAAGACCGTTGGTGTGTAAGCACGATACGCCCTATATACGAAGAGCTTAAGAACACTGAGCTTTCAAACGACGAAAAACGATTTATTTTGCGTGCTTGGCAAGTGTTGGTTGACGGTCATTTAGGCTTCAGTCGATTAATGACTGCATATGATACTTATGTTCACACGATGCAAGACCCTAACGATAAGTATGTTTCGTTCAAGCCAGAGCTGGTGGGCGCGTTCAACGATGCAGAGCTATTACCTGTTTACGAAGAGGCTTATAAATCCGCTCTTCAAGAGATTGAAAGATTGAAATCACAGGATTACACATCTGAACTGGTCATGCTCGTTAAGCAGTTAGCCTACTCAATTCGGCAGGTAAAGCCAGAGCATAAGGCATCGGCACGCGCAATGGAGTTTCTCAAATCCAAAGGCTTAATATCAATTTCTGACTGTTTAAGAGGGCAGGAGGCGACGCATGGCTGATGATTTAGATCGCGCAGCTGAACAAGAGGAATTAGAGCGCACAATTGCACTACGCAACAGAAAGCCAGAACTGCAATTCATTGGCCGTTGCCACTATTGTGATCATCCATTGCTTAATGGTTGTTTCTGCGATGCTGATTGTGGTGAGGATTGGGAAAAGGAACAGTGGGCTAAGAGCCAGCGCCGGCAAGTCGGGGTTAATGCATGAAAGCAATAAGCATTCGCCAGCCTTGGGCGTGGCTAATCGTTAATGGCCATAAAGACATTGAAAACAGGAGCTGGCGCACACACTACCGTGGCCAAGTGTTGATTCACGCTTCACAAGGAATGACGCGGAAAGACTATAACGAAATTTGCAGTGCAGTCGTTGATGCAATTCTACCCATAGACATACCTGATTACGAAGAGCTTCAGCGTGGTGGCATTGTTGGTGTGGCCACAATCACTGACTGCGTAGATCAAAGTGATTCGCCGTGGTTCGTTGGCGCTAAAGGTTTTGTCCTTGCTGACGCTAAACCGCTGCCGTTCGTACCCATGAAAGGAAAATTAAGCTTCTTTGAAACAGGAATAGAGCTATGACAGACATAACCCAAAAGCTGGTGGCGCTAAAAAGCATACTTCATGAGTACGACATGGCTCTTTGTGATGCTGATTGTAATATGGATGAGATAGAGAGCAGGGCGCATAAGGTTCTGGATATGGAGTGCCTGAGGGACTTGCTAGAGCACATTGATCAGCTGAATGATGTATCGCTGTAACTGTTACTACGCATTACGTGATTTATCTTTAATTATTAATTAAAAAACGCTTTAGAATTGTAGACTTTTTAAAAGAACGCCACTATTCTAACCTCAGTGCATTTGGTCATGCTCTACAGGCTTCTAGGCTCTAGTGTAAGTCCTGTTTTTCACAACTGATTGGGCGTTGAGTTAAAACTCCATTGATTTAGCCATGCCTAGGATACGTTAGGTTAGCCCAGCGCCCAACCAGTTGTGCGAAGACACAACAGCCATGAGACTTCCTTTTAGCGGCACCGGCTCTTCTCATCCATAGCCAACACAGGGTGACAATGTTCTACCGGTGGCCGCTCTTTTTTAAGTTTGTTTTGGGATGCGATTAACGAGACGGGTACACACTGGTTCAAGGCCAGTACCGCATCACCAAAGCAGATTTTAAAAGTACAAAGGAGCAGTACAGACATGATGAATACCGCGAAAGATACAAAAGTAAGAAAGTGCAAAAGTGCAAATATTCACAAGTTTAGAATTCAGTACCGCCGCTGTGGTGTCTGGATTAACGATATAACAGCGCCAACACGCAAGATTGCAGAGCAGTATGCACGGCTTACCGGTCGAGAGTTTCAGGTAATACCGCTGCGATAAAAATTCGATTTGAAACGGGTCGCTCTGGTGAAAGCCAGTGTGTTTTGGAGAAGGCGAACGACAAGTAACCCTCCCTGTCACGGCAGTAAACGCGGTTGACAACGTAATCCCGCGCATAGAATGCCCCGTGAGGCTAAACACCGTTCGCCTGATCCCCGTTAAGGATCACACAACGAGAAGGGTACTCCCGCTTTCGGGGGTGGTTGCGGTAGAAGTGCCTTTCTCGTTGTGGTGTAGCTCAATTAGTAAGAGCGCCCCTTGTGTGGGGAGTTGAGCACTGTTCAAGGTTCATAACCCAGAATATCTCATGCGGCTGGCCAGACGTTATGCGGGTGCAAGTCCCGTCACCACAACTCACAACGGGAAGAGCATTTTACTGTGGCGAAGGAAACTCCAGAAGACCTCCCTGAACCGTTCAATGTTCTTCCCGTTGTGGTGAATCCGCAGACCAATGCGGCGGTAAGTTTAGCGAGGGTTTCCTTTTTTGCCTCTGTGAGCACCGGTTGTCTGGCTGACTAAACGCCTAAGTGACAACTAGCCGAAAGGCCACCACTCCCAATACACATCATCAAGTGAGGATTACAGGATGATTATCAGTAAAACAACTTTCAACATGGCAAAAAATCGCAACTTAGAACTAACCGTCGAGTGCCTTGGCCAAGACAACGATAGACATAAAGCAGTTTGCATTTGGGAAGCTGATAACGATTGTGAATGGCTGTGCAGTTATCGTCTAAATGACGAGTATTTATCTTGGGGCGGCAATGTATGTTTACCGGTGCAAATCAAAGAAGAGCTCCCCGCGACAATTAAGAATGAGCGCGAGCTACGGGCGGTAATTTCTTTTATCGCTACCAGCCTATTTTTTTTCCGAGGGAAGCATGACCAACATAAAGCAGCTTAGTGACACTCAGCTGGAAGATTTTATGAACGCAGTTATCAGCCTTGATAACCGCTTAAAGGCAACAGATAAGAGCCTTACATTTAAGCAAGTAGTAGCTGAATTTGCCAACAATGTTGGAGGTATAAAAGTTCAGTTACTTTCGTGTGGTGATGGCGCTGCCCTAAGGGGGTCCAGTGGAAGAACCCCCGAAAATGACGAGTAGTGGTAACCTATTGTTTTAATGAAGTGCCTTACTGACCGATTTTTCTAATATGTTTTCCAATTCCTCAGGAATCAGTGGGCGTTTAACCCGCGTCAACAGTTGTGGAGCGACGTTCCAACGGTTGTCGTTTTCTGTGTGGACCGTGACCGATTTTTTGTTCAAACGCACCAGTACGCCGGTAATAATTTCGCCCCTGTCAGTCTGGAAACTCACCACATCGCCAGGGCGGAAATCCGCCATACTCTGCATGACCCGCTGACGCTGTAGCACGTTGAGGCGATTAACAATGCGGTCATGCAGCGTTTTCAGCACGGCCTCGGGCATCTCATCAATCACTTCGTCAATGTTGAACGCTTGTTGATTGCTTCGGGTGACTTGTTTCTTCTTCATGAAGTCCGCTCCATTACGTAAATACAGTTTCTGTCAGTAAAGTGGGATGCACCGCCGGACTTAGCCAGCCACCTTGCTTTGAAGGTCTTTCGTTTGCCCGCTGACACCCATCTTGTGCTGCTGAAGGTACGAAAAAAAAGTTCGCCGGCCAACACCTGTCAGTTCACAAACTTCGGCTGCCGTCTTATCTGAATTTTCATACAAAATTCTGGCGTTCTCTAATTTGTCAGAATCTGTTCGTGGACGACCGCCGCTTTTACCTCTGGCTTTGGCTGAAGCTCTTCCGGCAGCTGCACGTTCTGCTTTAAGTTCTCGCTCCATCTGATGGATCACCCCCATCATGGACAGAAAACCGCGCCCTGTTGCTGTGCTGGTATCGATATTCTCCCTAAGCGAAACCAGATTGATTTTCCGCGCGTCCAGTTGCTGGCTGGTTTGCAGCATATCAAGCAATGAGCGTGTCATTCGGCTCAGTTCGGTCACCACCAGACTATCGCCTGTGCGCAGATGCTCCAGTAATTGTTCCCAGCCAGGCCTGTTCATACGTGAACCCGTCATTTTGTCGGTAAATATTTTGCTGCATCCCGCTTTCTCTAAGGCATCTATTTGGGAGTCCAGATTTTGTCCGGAACTACTGACCCGGGCATAGCCCACACGATAGGATGTGATTTTTGATATTTCATTGTTCATGGTGTAAAAACCTTACGGCTATGTATAATAAATGCACTATGATTATAGCAAAGGTTTTTGCACTGAAAAGAAGTCGTTTAATCGGATGTTTGATCATCAAAAGCATGAGTGTAAAAAGTGTACTTTTTGCACTCTCTGAATGAAGGCTGTTGATCCTCTCACTGAAATCCACATAGGGGTTGTCAATACCTTGCTGTGAGCGAACGATTGGAAAATATTAAACGTATCCAACTCTTATCAAATGCTGAAGTCGAAGAACTTTATATTCGACCGGAATTCAATGAGCATGAACAACGGCTTTACTTCACGTTAACGCAATCTGAAAGGGATGCACTGGCACAGTTCAGTAATACTAAAACGCGTATTTTCTTCATATTGCAACTGGGTTATTTCAAGGCCAAACAACAATTCTTCAATTTCTCTCTGGAGGATGTTGATAGCGATGTTCAGTTCATTGTGAGTATTTATTACAATGATTCAGTTCCGATGCCGTTCACTAAAAATATTTCACGTGATTATATACGGCTTCAGCGGCAGGTGATCCTTTCTCTGTTTGATTTTTGTCCCTGGACATCTAATCTAGCTCCAGAAATACAATCACACATTGGAAAGTTACTTCGTTATTATCCCAAAGGACATAGTGCATTTCGTCAGTTGCTGATCTGGTTTGAACGCCGAAAAATCATCATACCTTCCTACACCACATTTCAGGATATATTCAGTCGGGCATTTACTGATGAAGACAGGCGACTAAAAACGCTTATCACATCCATACCTGAATCGATAGGTGAGCAACTTACCGCACTGATTGAGCGGGATGATGGTATTACTGCACTTAATATTATTCGTGCTGATCAAAAAGATTTTCAGTATACAGCGATCAAAGCAGAAGTGGACAAAGCCCTACAACTCAAAGATCTGTACACCTTTACCAAAATTTTTATTCCGTCATTAAAATTGTCGAAAAACGCAGTGCGCTATTATGCTGATATCACTGAACAATATGCGGTTTCTCGCTTGCGAAGGTTAAGTGGCCACCAACAATGGTTGCACTCACTTTGCTTTATTCACCATCGTTACCAGCAGATCATGGACAACCTCATCGTGAGCTTTAGTTATCATACCCGAGCTATCATGGATGCTGGAAAAACCTATGCTTCTATGGCCCACATGGAGCATAGTTCTGGTGTAGTGACTGATTTTCCTAAGTTGGCAAAATTTCTGAAGTGGTTTCCGGCCAGAAACCCGGATCTAACACCAGAAGAGCTGAATGAAATTGCTTACAGCATTTTGCCCCGGGAGCAATTTTCAGCGATGGCAAATTTTTTGGAGGGTAAATCCTTCGATAAAAAAGCGGCACTGTGGGAATATTATGGGAAATCATCCAGAACATTTTCACTGTATTTACGCCCTGTGTTTACTACGGTACTATTTGAGTATTATAAAACAGAAAGTTATATTGGTGAATTGATTGATATTTTAAAATCACATTATGCCAGTGGAAAGAGTCCATCTAGCTTAAAAATCTGTGACGACCTCGGACTTACCGTACCTAAAAGCATGACCCGATATCTCAAGCGTAAATCAACCGACACTCATATTGATCCCTATCTTTTCGAGTTTTTTGTTTATCAGAAAGTATATCATGAAATTGACCGTGGCAGATTATGCTGTAACGACAGTGTATCTTACTGCGATATTGATAACGATCTAATTGACGATACCCTGGTAGACAATGTTGAAAAAATCTCAACGGATTTTGGTTACTCAAAAATTCCCATTTACTGTGACCAACGCCTTGATGATGCCCTTGAGGAACTCAATGATACCTGGGCACGAACAACCCATAATATAGAAAACAATAATAATCCTGGCGTCAGGCTCTGGGAAACTAAAACAGGACAGCCATGTTGGAGCCTGCTCTATGATAGTACTGAGAAACTGGATGATGCCTTCTTCAAAAAACTGCCTAAGGTCGAAATTGCCAATATTGTCATGTTTATCGGCGAACGCATTGGGATGTGGAGTGGGTTTACCCACATGAAGGATCGTTACGTCAAGCGAAGAAAACCGCTACCACTGGCAATAACCGGCTGTTTATTATCCGAAGCTTTCGGATTTGGTGTTCTGAAAATGGCAGATATGTCAGATCTTGACATCAGCCCACTCCGTTCAACCCGTGAAGATTTCATCCGCGTCGACACGCTGTGTTCTGCCAATGATATTGTCAGTAATCACATCCATTCATTACCTATTTTCAGACAATGGGATCTCATAGATAACAAAGTATTGGCTGATGCTGATGGGCAAAAATTTTCTACAACTGACAGCACCATCCAGTCCCGCTACTCCAGGAAATACCTGGGTAAAGGTCGTGGCATATCTCTGTACACCCTGATTGCCAATTATGTCGCCGTAAACGCTAAAAATATTGGTCTGAATGAATACGAAGGCCACTCGCTTTACGACATGATCTACGGCAACAAAACGGATATCGATATCCATATGGTCACGGGTGACAACCACTCACTGAATCAGCTGAATTTTGTCACGCTTGATTCGATCAATGTAAATTATGTGCCCAGCATCAAGAATGTACGGGACGCCGCTGATGATTTGTATGCAGCTCAACCACTGGATAACTATCAGGGTTTAATAAAACCTAAAAGTGTTATCAATGTTGAGCGTATACGTTCCCAACGGCGGGGGGTGACCCGGGTGTTACTGTCACTCATCATGCAGGAAAACACGCAAAGTACTATCATTCGCAAGCTTAACTCCCATGCCCGCTATGCCAGGTTAAAAGCCGCATTATTTGAATACAATGCAATTTTTAAAAGCATTCATGTATTGAACCTGATCGACAACATGCCGCTTCGAAAAGCCATACGAAGTGCCCGTAATCGTACTGAGGCTTACCATCAACTTCAGAGCAATATCCGGAAAACTTACCACGGCGTATTCCAGGGGAAAAGGATCGTAGAAAATCGTGTAAGTGCCCATGCAGCAAGGTTAATTGCTAACTGCATCATTGCTTATAACAGCATGATCCTCAGTTCTGTGTATGAAAGAATGGTGGCCAGCAGCGGGGTGTCCCAAGAGATTACTGATGAATTTACCCGGATATCGCCAATAGCCTGGAGCCATATGCTGTTTACTGGGCGCTATAATTTCAAAAAAAGTAACGGCGAACTGGATGTTGATGCCATGTCGTTGATACTGGAATCTCATGTGAGACAACATTTTTGGAGATAATTGATTCTGGACTCGTCATTTTCGAGGGTTCTTCCACAGGACCCCCTAAGGGAGTTAATGTGGTTGGCAAGTGGATCTGACCGCAAATCCACACGCAGAAAAATAACCCCGTTATTAAAGTTATTGGTGAAGGAACAAAAGCAACGCTTACGCCAGCGATAATGCTGGCACACAACTGAATGAGCATTAGTCGGAACGGCAATTAATCGTCATAAGTAGGCTAGAGGCTGAAAAATCACGGCTGATTGTGTCAACGCCTGTCAGTGCTCATCCAGTTGTGGTGAATGACGGGGCTGATCGTCAAACGGTTGAGATAGATAAGCGGGCGAGACGTTCTAGGCGAACACAGGACGTGCAGATACGCGGAAGGAACGGGCGGCTACGATAGAAAACACCGCGCCACTGAGCCGAGATAAGCGCCGGCCACCACGCAAATTTAGAGCATAGGGGGTGTTGTATCATGGGAACTGTTTTAAACGATCAGCGCTGGCTGGATATGTGTAACAAGTACGAATCCGACTGGTCATCAATGGCTAAAGATTTATTTGGACTGACATTCACTGACAGCCAATTGCAGATAATCAAATTAGCACAGGATGGCGAACTAGGGCGTAACTCAGTAAAAGAAGATGATATTTCTGATGACTCTCTAATAGCGATTGTGCTTTGCCATGTGCTGACAAAGCCTAAATCACTCGCGCTGGTGGTTTCATATATGCCAAATGTGATTTCGTTTACAGTATTTTCCGCTATGAAGCCACATTGGCTCGCAGCTGTATCTAAATATCCTTGGCTTGAGCAATATTTCAGACTAACTAGCAAAGAGTTTTATGAGCGTGAAAACAAGATTTATTGGGGGAGCAAAGTCATTCGTGGCCATGTTGAATCAGTCGCGGGTTATTACAGTGAAAATATGCTTTGCATTGTATTCACCCCTTCAATTTCCCAAGCGGTAATAGAGAGCGTAGCAGCTTCATTTTCTGGTGAAAGTGAAAACATGCTGCTGATTTAACCACTTTTGCGGCCGGCATAAGAGCTTGCCTGTTTAACAGCTGGAGATAAGCGCCAGCGGCCGCGAACCACTTAATCCCCACCTGATCTTTCTCTTCTCAATATCTCGTGTAAAATAAAAACACTTTAGAATTAACTGTGATAACGGAATGAAGCAGAAGAAAAAGATATCTAACGTTTATCTAGCTGATGTTCTACTCCGTGCGAATCGACCACTTACGGCAAAGGAAGTAATGGAGGCGATCCGCCGTTATCATCCTGACGTTGTGATAGATAAAGATTTTGTCTATGCAAGACTCAATGTGTTCTGTAAATCTAAAAACATCATATGCCTGATGAATCAGGATGTTCGCCCGTACACATTTGAAATGAAGTACATCACACAATCACATTTCAAACCGAGAGGTGGGGAGAAGATAGACTTCTCAAAAACAGTTATTCCCGCTGGTGGGGCTAAGCACAATGAGAAAAAGGCCGCTGAATGTGCGGCCTTGCTTAGAAAAATGTGGGATGACTGCGTGCGCCGTCGAAAGACTATTTCCTAGACGCGGTTCCGCGTAGGGCTTTCATAGACGGTGGCGAGCGTCTATTGGTGGGTGCTGGCTCAATAATCTCAGTACCGCCGTTATCGTCTTCTGTAACGCTTGCTGTAACGACTTCCTTAGAATCTACATCTAGATTGGCTCGTACTGATTTATCGTGCTGTGCTGGCTCAGGTGCATGATTTTCAGTGTTGCCATGAGCTGGTGGCTCTTCCGTTTTAACTTGCGGTTGAATGCTCCCGAAATCACCCAGCGCTAACACGCGCATGATCATCGCTCTTTGCTTAGCTTCATCAGCTGCAAAAAACTCTTCAGTATCCACTACAGCAAGCAGATTAGTTAATCCGGCGCGTTCGATGATATGGCCACACCGGATAACGCTCATCATCTTCTGTCGCTTATGTGTGTAGCCGCTTATCTCTCGGTAATCATTCAGAAAGTGTTTTGTTGACGGGCTGAACGTTTCCAGACCGTTGATTTTGATTGATAGCGCGTTGTTGGTCGCCATTTAAGCCTCTTCGGTTAAGTCGGCCAAGATGCTCTCTGCATCATCAAGCAAAGCAAGATGCACGCCGCGCACGATGGCAAGTTCTGGATGGTCAGGAATATAAACAGGGCATCCCCATTCTTCTGTTAAATCGGGTAAATAATCAAGTTTACCCCCGATCCAATTTGCGCCGCCGCCGACCATGATGATGATATCAACGTCTGCAAGGTTGCGATGTACTTCACGGATATCACGACGAACAAGAGCGGCATGCTCAATAGCAGCCTGTTTAACAATTTCACGGATATCAATACGTTTGTGCTTCGCAGCTTCAAGACGAGAGCCGATGTAACCCTGTCGAATAATAGAATCAATGGATTCTAGGTTAATTTCTTCGGGTTCAGCGATTCCAAGTTTAGCTGCATTCTCTTGAATCAGCGCGTGAACACGGCTCAGCATCATGTGAATTCCATGTTCTGAGGTGCCACGGTTTACGATCTGGTGCTCGCTATCTAATTCAGCGATATCACATGTGAAGCGGCCTAAGTCTACGACAATGACGCTTTCGGCACCGTCAAACTCAGGGTTTGCCGACATATCAGGAAGAACTGTGGCAGATACGTATGCAGGGATAGCTTCTGGATATACATGAACGTCTATGATGCGTGGTGCTTTCAATTTGCCTGAATAGTTTTTTACAGGTTTCATTAAGCTTTGGCGCTTGGCCTCGATGCGGTCATGGTTAATAACGCCAAGATCACTATAGAACTGGTTGATAGGTAGTGTATCGGCTAATACCACGTCATGGCCACCGAGTCCCATTTGTGCCAACGTGTTGATTACCATTACACGGTGCGCAGGGCTAATCTGATAGCTTGGGTCGCATGTATTAATCAAGTCATTCCCACGGCTTACAACTGAGAATACAGTCGTATCTCCGTGCTCACCTTCCGTTTCCCATGACGTGCCGGCTTCTAAGTTCATTGATTGAGCATTGCCTTGTCTGGCGCGTGCTGGAGTTACTTTGCTATGTATTTTCCCATCGAGCTCAAAGCGAACGGCAATGTTTCCAGAACCGGCATCCACTGCTACTAGAATTGGGGCTTTCATAATGTTTCCTGTTTTAGTTGTTAATGATTAAGACGTTAGTCCGATTTGTGCATTGGGGATTGTGGTCTTTTGTATTCTAAATTGCAAGCATTTAAGAGTCATTTGGGGTTCAAATTGTCATCAAATAACCAAAAGGGGCTTCAAAATAGGTTTAAGCAGGTAGGTGATCAAAATTACAGTGATCAAACAAAGTGAGGCTTGTGTATTATAAAAACGTTTTAGAATCTAATTGGGCGCGTTAGGATGAATTGGCAGGAACACATATCTAATTTCAATAAGTTACGCGCAGAGAACGGAATTAGCATTCGTGAATATGCTGATCACTATGGCCTTAACGCGAACACCGCACGGCGGTATTTGCGATCAATAAGCAGTGATCAAAAGAATGATCATCATGACGGTAGTGATCAGGTTCCTCAGGTAAAAGCTAAGAAGAAGCCCTCAACAAAAACCCGCACCAGCTCTGGCACGAAAGCCAATAAATCATCAGGGAGCATTGACGCATCGCCCCCTAAGCAGCCAGCAAAAAGTAAGAAAGGTAAGATCGGGAAAATGATCAATTCACCCTCTGAGATCATTACCCATCAGAAATTACCGCGTGGCGAAGGTCGTCGATTAACTGCTGGTAATGAAGCATCAATGAAGCATGGCCGCTATGCGACGCCAAGACCAATGGATTTGAGCAAAGCCAGCGAGTTGATGGACTCTGACTATTTCGAAACCTTTGAAGTTGACCTAATGCGTCGAACGTTGGCACACCTCGAGCTCGTTGAGAGAGTACGGGATAGGTCAGTAGCAAAATTAGAAGAACAAGAAGAGACGTACAAAGAAGCTGAAGACGGACTTCACCCAGTATTCAAACAACTAAAGCTACTCACTGACTGTTCGTATGCAATGACAGATGCAATGCGCACGCTAACGTCCATTAAACAAGTCTTCTTAAGAAACCAACGCGACACAGAGAAGCATCTGCTGAAAATGGGGGAAACCTCAGTCATTAGCGAAGCATACGAGCTACAAGAAAAACTTGAATGGGATGCAATGCAGACCGCCGTTTATATCGAATCGCATGGCGGCAAAGTGCCACCAGCTCTCATGGAGAAACTGCGGTTTGAAATGAAGCAAGATCCTGAAGTAGAAGACGCAGAAATAGATGAAGAAGAACTAGAAAGACAGGCCAGAGAATACAGGGAAAAACAGGCTGCAACAGCCTCTTATCTGGAAGAAAAACGCCAACTAGTTGAGCAACTTGTAGATCGTGGCGGATACGGCGACCAGAACGGCCTTGGGGAGGGTCGAGAAGGTGAAATGTTAGACGACAACGACGAACCGCCTGATTTTGACTATGAAGCCACAAACGATATCTATGGTACAGAGGGAGAGGCGTAGTGGCTTCAAAAAAGAAAAAACGTAGAAGTGTTGTGTCTGATCCGCGCTGGCGGGATATGGTCATTAAGCTACGCTATGATTGGGGGCTTGCTGCGGTGCTGCTATTTGGGAAAACACCAACGTGGCAGCAAGATGAGATACTTAAATCTACTCAGGAGTGTGGCAGCAAAACTAGCGTGACCTCTGGGCATGGTACTGGTAAGTCAGATATGACAAGTATCATGATTCTGTGCTTCATCCTATTTCATCCGAATGCGCGTGTAATCATCGTCGCAAACAAAATTCAGCAGGTTATGACAGGTATTTTTAAATACCTGAAGGTCAATTGGAAAGAATGTGTAAAGCGTAATCCGTGGCTACAGAATTACTTTGTACTTACGGATACAGCATTCTATGAGATAACCGGAAAAGGCGTTTGGTGCGTGATTCCAAAGGGGTTTCGCCTTGGTAATGAAGAAGCACTAGCCGGCGAACACGCAGAGTATTTATTCTACATTGTCGACGAAGCTTCGGGTGTTTCTGATAAAGCTTTTGGTATCATGACAGGGGCATTAACTCAGCGTGATAACCGAATCCTATTGCTCTCTCAGCCAACTCGCCCTAGTGGTTTCTTCTACGATACACACCATAGTCTAGCTAAACACCCCGATAATCCTAAAGGCGAATACACAGCCATTACTCTTAATTCTGAAGAGTCTCCGCTTGTGGAGTTATCATTTATCAGGTCGAAGTTAGCAGAGTACGGTGGCCGTGATAATGTCGAATACCAAATCAAGGTATTGGGGCAATTTCCAAAATCTGTAACTGGTTATCTACTTGGCCGTGATGAGTGTGATCGCGCAGCAAGACGACGAGTCTATTTAGAAAAAAATTGGGGTTGGGTGGCACTATGTGACGTTGGCAACGGACGCGATAAGTCGATACTGAACATTTGTAAGGTATCTGGATCTGAACTAAAGCGCAGGTTGGTTAATTACAAAATCATTGAAATGGATGGAACCTGTGATCCAATAGAATTTGGCGATTATATCCATCTTGAGTGTGACCCTTCCATATACCCCAATATATCCATTGTTGTTGATGGAGATGGCATTGGTTCGACCACAGCACAACAATTGGAGCGCAGAGGGCGCACCGTGCAACGTATACGGTGGGGCAAACCTTTATTTTCTAAGGTGCAGCGTAAGGATTATGTTAACCAAAGAGCATATGCGAACGTATTAGCGCAAAAGGCAATAAGAAGTGGGAGGATGAGGCCAGACAAAAGCGTGCAAACCGCTGAACAGGCATCAAAAATTCCTATTAGAATTGATGAGATGGGGCGCTGGGTTATCATGAAAAAGGAGACTATGAGAGCCAAGCTGAATATCAAGTCGCCAGATAGGTGGGACACATACTGTTTTGGCATGATATGCGATTATGTGCCGGCGTATGATGAGGATATAGGGTTCGAAGAAGAGTCTACACGCTCTGAAGCTATGAAATACCTAGATGACTATGATGATGAGCGATGATCCACCAGCTCGTGGGCGAGCTGGTGGCCTGATGATAACCATCTATTTACCTTTCTTTTTCTCTGCTCTTTGTGCTGCACGTTCAGCTGTTTTACGACGAGATGCTGCTTTAGCGCTTTCGTTACAGCTGTTTCTAGATATTTCTTTTCTCAGCTTCTTTGCTTTCTCAATATCTGAAATCAGGTACAGACTGCCACCAGCAAACAAAGAGCAACGGACGGGTGAAATCATGGCATAGTGGCTGTTATATACTAGCTTTTCTCCGCTGTTTACTTGATAAGCCGTAGGGCTGTCCATGCTTGACCCATCTACAATCACGCCATGAGTACCGACTCTGTAGCGTTCGTCTACAGAATACTTGTCTCTCTCTGGAGCAAAGCTTAAGTCGAGCATAGTGTCTCTATATCCGGTCATACGATAGCGGAACCGAGTGCCTTCAGGGTATCCACCGATCACTTTCTTATCCATTTCTAGATCGGTAATAGTGAAAGTATCTTTGGTTGGGGCTTTAAGTAATAGATTCAGTCGTTTATCAATTTTTCTTAGAATCTCCTCACGGTAGTAGTTCTTTGTTGTAGTTGCTTCAAATGAGCCAATAGTAAAGCGACGAGCGCCTTTAAGAATGGCTGGCACTGGCAGGTACAAAGGGGATGGTGCGGAGGAAATACCAGAAGCACGCTTAGACTCGGCAAGGTCAGCAAACTGTTGCCATTGTTGTTGCATTCTTTCGGCTTTGTTAAGTATTTTCTTATCGGTCAAAAGCGCGACAGGGCGGCAATCTTCGCCCTGTACATTTTTATCAGTATAAACGGCGTGTTGGAACACTAGCTCTAGCCACTCACGACGCAACTTTAGAAAGTCTTTGTACTTTGCTTCAAAAAGGCTTTCATCTGAGGTAATCATCACCTACTCCTAACGGGTTATATATCTACGATTCACATTTATAACTTTATCAGACTTGAGAAAAGTAATAAAAAAATAGTTAGAATTTACTCGTTAAAAAAGGCGAAACCCTCACTTATTTTAAACTTTTTGCTATGTGTATAAGAATGCTCTCGTAATCGATTGGTGAGCAGTTAGGAATGCTCTCATTGTCACTTGAAGTTGTTGCTATTTCCATTGTGTAGATGTGGCGTGCAAGGATGTAAGGTAGTGCGCTGTCATGGAGATCCAAATTTAACTCGTGAGCCATATCAGTTAGTTTTACTGTTGTGTACTGTTGAATATTCATTGGATATATCCCGTTGGCATATGCACCCTGCGACCTTCAGGGTGAGTGAACTGGCGAGCCGGTAGCCCACCGCGATAAGAGCCATGAATTATAATCCTGTCGATACATACACCAATTTGATTAATGTATGCCGTTTACATCTTACAGATTTCAGATTTATCCTCACCACCGATTAACATTACATAATGGGACTTATGTTATGTTATGATCCATTTCATACAGGGAAGGGTGATCACATGGTTAGCGATCATGATGTATTTCCTTTGCACACTAACGAGTGAAGATGTGATCACAGGTTGAAGGCTACCATTTCGATCATGCGCATATTTAGTCGCCAACATCAAAAAACCACTCGTTATTCATTAATAATTAATGATGCGTCTACGTTAAATCTGATTCTTTGCGTGGGTTATACCAAGCAATTTTTTACGTAGCGCAATCAGAAGTTGAGGTGTTTATGGCTGGTGGATTGAGCCTGATTAGTCGTGGAGCGGTACTAATTCCCGACAATCCAGATTTGAATGAGGATGTGGTACGCAACCTAAACGCTTTTGTTAAAGATAAAGAAGCGTTTTCAGAAAACACATGGAACCAGCTCATGATAGCCGTTCGCCAGTGGTGCCGTTGGTGTATAGCAAAAGGGCGCCCATATCTGCCTGTAGATCCAGACTACATGCGCGACTACTTAATTGAACTTCATGAAAGTGGCCTAGCCTCGTCAACAATCAGCAACTATGCGGCAATGCTGAACATGCTTCATCGTCAGGCAGGGCTCATCCCTGCTGGTGAAAGCGAAAAAGTTAAACGTGCGCTAAAAAAAATAAATCGCGTATCGATCACAAAGGGCGAAACTACCGGTCAAGCAATCCCCTTTCGTATCGCTGACTTGAACATGATAGATGATGTGTGGAAGGACTCAGAGCAGCTGAAAGATATTCGAAATCTGGCGTTTCTGTTCATCGCATATAACACGTTGTTGCGTGTTTCAAACATAGCTCGACTCAAAGTTAGGGATGTAGTGTTTAACACTGATGGTACTGTGATTCTAAACATCGGCTACACAAAAACCATAGTAGATGGCCAAGGGCTAACAAAGGCTCTTAGCCCAAGAGCTTCAGCAAGTTTGATCCGCTGGCTCAACATCTCTGGCCTTATAGAACACTCGGATGCTTATATCTTCTGTAAAGTTCATCGCGTAAATACAGCGGTGATTACAACTGATAAGCCGATGGCCACGCCGAATCTTGAGTTGATTTTCTCTGCTGCTTGGAAAGCGCTGCATGGTGAGAAATTAGCTCTTGAGAATAAAGGCCGTTATACAACATGGACTGGCCATAGTGCGCGTGTTGGGGCTGCACAGGATATAGACTGGCCCCATGAATCTCCAGACAGTTGGTATCACTTAAGTTAGTGATAGTCTTAATACTAGTTTTTAGACTAGTCGTTGGAGTTCGGATGATTGATGTTTTAGGTCCAGAGAAGCGCAGACG
>Ga0302349_1000384_pt1 | contig 55934 bp, 52 predicted proteins | sample PhyAR1_FD_202176 | JGI IMG/M metagenome (GOLD analysis project Ga0302349, IMG submission 202176) | Leaf surface microbial communities from alfalfa plants in UC Gill Tract Community Farm, Albany, California, United States - DLSL A.R1... | ecosystem: Host-associated > Plants > Phyllosphere >... | reverse complement strand
GGGTGTTGGGGACGACCTGGGGTGCGCGGGAGGTGGAGGTGGGGTAGACGCCTCTGGTGAGGGACTATCTCTTGGGTTAGTCCTTCGTCAGGCCTAGGGCGTCGGCGACGCGCTCCAGGTCGCCGAGGATGTCGCGGCCGATGGGCTGGACGGCGACGTGATCGGCTCCCGCCTTGAGGTGGGCGCGCAGGCCGAGGGCGGCGATCTCCGCGCTGGGGTTCGCGCAGACGGCGTCGACCAGCTCGTCGGATCCGCCGTCCGCGAAGTCGGCGTCGGTGAACGCGCGCTCGGCGGATCCGAACCGCTTCAGCGTGCCGACGTAGTTCTCGAGACGGAAATAGCGCGACAGGTACTCGCGGGCACGGCGGCGGCTGACCTCGCGGTCGGCGTCGAGCGAGACCTTGAGCTCCGGTGCGAGCACGGGCGCCGAGGTCTCGCCCGGCGCCTCGGCACCTGTGTCCGCCCGTGTATCTGCCTCCGCTTCCGCGGACGGCGCGTGGGGGTTCTCGGGCGCCGCGGTCGGCGCCTGCAGCTCGCGGCGGGTCTCGTCGAGGATCCGCCGGGCGTGCGCGGTGTGCGCGGGCGTCGTCAGGTACGGGTGCGCGCCGAGCGAGCGCCGCGCCGCGAGCGCGAGCGTCTTGTCGCCGAGAGCCGCGAGCAGGCGCGCCTCGGCGGGCACCCCCGCGTCATCGAGCACGTCGAGATAGTCGTTCAGCGCGGCGAGGGGCCGCACGCGCTCCGGGGTCGCCTCGCGGTGCCCGGATCCGATCCCCAGCACGAAGCGCCCCGGGTGCTCCTCCTGGATCCGCAGGTACGACTCGGCGACCTCGAGCGGATCCGCCTGCCAGATGTTAACGATCCCGGTCGCGACGGTGACGTGCTCCGTCTCGTTGAGCATCGCCTCGACGCAGACGAGGTCAGCGGCGGGCGAGCCGCCGATCCAGAGCGTGCGATAGCCGAGGCGCTCCGCGACGGCGGCCGTGCCGGGCACCCACGTGCCCTCGCCCAACCACACGCCGAACGCGCCGAACGCCCCGGCGGCGCCGTTCTGTTTCCTGCTGACCATGGTCTCCCCTCCCGGTCGCTGAGCACCCCACCATACGCAATCGAGGTTTCTTTCGGGTGTCACCGGCGTAACCGACCGCAATCCCCCACACCGTTCAAATGACACTTTTCGGGGGTTGAAGCCCCGTTCAACTACCCAAAAGTGTCATATGAACGGCGGGCGGGGGCGCCCGGGGCGGCGGGCGCTCGGGGCGGCGGGCGGGCGGGGCGGCGGGCGCCCGCGCATATGGACGGCCCGGGGTTAGGGGAAGAGGGGGGTGACCTTGTGGTCGAAGGCTTCCGCGACGAGGGCGGGGGTGACCTCGGCGTCGGTCGCGAGGGTCCAGCGCGGTGCGCGGTCCTTGTCGATCATGTGCGCGCGGATCCCCTCGACCATGTCGGGCTGGGTCTCGACGTACCACATCATCAGTCGGTACTCCTGCTCGAGGGCCGCGCGCAGGTCGTTCGTCTCGCGCGAGCGGCGCACCGACTCGAGCGTGATCGCGAGAGCCAGCGGCGGGCGCTGCTCGAGCAGCGCCAGGGCCGCCGCGGGCGTGTGCGCGCCGAGATCGTGCGTGGCGCCGTCGTCGGACTGCTCCGCGAGTTCGGTCAGGCGGGCGCGGATCTCCGGGACGGATCCGCGGGAGAACGCATCGTCGATCCAGCCTCGCGCGGAGGCGAGCGCGGACGGTTCCGGGGTCTCGTCGAAGAGCAGGATCAGCTCGCCCGGCGTCGACGGATCCGCGCGGGTCTCGAGCGCATCGCGCACCGCGCCGAGGTCCCCGCGGCGCACGAGGTGGTCGGCGAAGCCCGCGTAGATGGCGTCGGCGGCGTCCATCTCGGCGCTCGTCAGGGCCAGGTACTCACCGACGTGCCCGGGCGCGTTCGCGAGCAGCAGCGTGCCACCGACGTCGGGGGTGAACCCGATGCGCGTCTCCGGCATCGCCAGCCGCGACGTCTCGGTCACGATGCGCACCGGCGCGTGGCAGGCGAGGCCGACGCCGCCGCCCATGGTCACGCCGTTCGCGAAGGCGACGACCGGGTGCGGGAACGCCGCAATCGCCGCGTTCAGCCGGTACTCCGCGCGGAAGAACCCGTCGACGCCCGCGAGATCGCCGGCCGTAATCTGCTCGTGCAGGCGACGCAGATCGCCGCCCGAGCAGAAGCCGCGCTCATCGGTGGCATCGAGCAGCAGCGTATCGACGTCGGTATCGACGGCGAGCCCCTCGAGGGCGTGCGCGAAGGCCTCGACCATGGACCGATCGAGGGCGCCGATCGCCCGCGGGTGGTCGATCGTGATTCGTCCGAGCGCCGTGTGCTTCGTGACGAGGATCCGCTCGTCGGAGAAAGTCTGGGTCACTTTCTTCACGCTACTCGTCCTCAGATACGGAAGGATCCAGGGTTTTCGGACAAGATGGGAGAACGTTCCCGCTCGGGCGCGCTGGTTTCAAGGGAGGGTACCGTGAGCGAAGGCAAGGTGATCGAGTTCGTCGGTGTCTCGATGACGTTCGGCGATACGCCAGCCGTCGAGGATCTCACGGCGCGCGTCGAGCCCGGTCGGGTCACCGCGTTCCTCGGCCCGAACGGTGCCGGCAAGACGACCACGCTGCGCATGCTCCTCGGCGATCTGCGCGCGACGAGCGGCACGGCGACCATCGGCGGCACCGAGTACACGCGCATCGCGAAGCCCGCCTCCTCGATCGGCGCCGTGATGTCGATCGCACCCCTCGAGCGCGCGCGGCGCAAGACCGCCGTCAAGTACCTCGGTCGCGCCGCGCGGCGCATCGGCGTGGGCGCGTCGCGGGCGCGCGAGGTGCTGCAGATCGTGGGCCTCGCCGAGATGGGCGACATGCGCATCGGCAGCCTGTCGCTCGGAATGAAGCACCGTCTCGCGGTCGCCGAGGCGCTGCTCGGGGACCCGGGCGTGCTCGTGTTCGACGAGCCCGCAAACGGCCTCGACCCCGAGGGGATCCGCTGGATCCGCCTGCTCATGCGCGGTTTCGCCGACGAGGGACGCACTGTGCTGATGTCGTCGCACCTGCTGAGCGAGGTCGAACAGGTCGCCGATGCCCTGCTGATCCTCAACGAGGGCCGGCTCCTCTTCGAGGGACCCATCGAGCTCCTCGCCGACGCCGAGGGCGGCATGGTGACCGTCGACGCCGAGGACCGTCCGGCGCTCGCCGACGCGCTCACGAAGGCGGGGCTGTCGTTCCGCGTGCTGCGCTCGGGCCTCGCGATCGACGACACGACGACCGCGGAAATCGGTGCGCTCGCGAAGACTGCCGGCATCGCGCTGACGACGCTCACGCACCGCGGTCCGACGCTCGAAGACGTCTACCTGCAGATCATCGACGGATCCTGGGTCGCCCCCGCCCGCACGGCAGCGCTCGCCCCCGCACCCCTCTCCTTCGACGAGGTCCTCACGGGCGCGGGCACGGACAACGCCGCCCGCGAGAGCGCGGCTGACGCGGACGCCACCGAGGCGGACGTCACCGACAGCGCCGACGACGCAGACACCACTGGCACCGCCGACGACGCGGACGCCACCGAGGAACCCCGCGAGGAGGCCACGGCGGGCGCCGCGGCCCTCGCGGCGGGCGCGACCCTGGCGGCCGGCGCGACCCTGGCGGCAGGATCCGCCGAGGATCCGGCCGAGGACGGAAGCGACGCGACCCCGGAGAACACGGATGCGTCCGCGGTGCAGCCGGCCGATCCGGGCGCAGCGGCGTTCCCGGCGGCGAGTCTCGCGGCGCCGGAGAGCGGAGCCGGATCCGCCGCGGCGGCCCCGAACGACGCCTTCCCGGCCGCGAGCTTCGCGCTTCCCGCGGGCGAGCCCGGCGCCGTTCTCGACGAGGCCGCACCTGGCGAAGACTCCCCGCGGACCGACGCTTCCGGCGACCTCGTCCGCGACGGCGCCTTCCCGGCGGCGAGCTTCGGCGCAGCCGGAGACGGCCGTGCGGCGGCCAGTTTCGCTGACGGGAACCTCGGCGCCGATCGCGACGATGCCGATGTCCTCGGCGGCCCGGAAGACGCGGGATCCCTAGAGGATTCCGGCCCGCGCGGTCGCGCCGCAGGCGCCGCGGCGCTGGCGGGCGGGGCGCTGCCGGGGCTCGCGGGTCTCGCCGGTCTCGCTCACGGCCTGCGCTCGGACGACGAGGATTCCGACGAGGAGCTCCCCGAGGGTCTCGTGTCCCCCGGCCTCGCCGCCGCGTTCGCGCGCGCCGGCGAGATCGAGGCGCAGATGAACGACATCGAGGCCGACATCGAGACCCAGGAGGCGCGCGCCGAGAACATCGACGGCGTCGCTCAGATCGAGGCCATGTTCGAGCCGCGCGGCGTGGATGGCGCCACGACCACGGTCATCGAGATCGACCCGTTCCCGGGCGAGGGGCTCGAAGGCGCCGACGGCGACGGCGACTGACCCCGAGGGTTCAGTCGAGCTCGGCGACGTCGCCGGTGTCGACGCCCTCGCGCTGCAAGGCCTTCACGAGGCCGACACCGTGGCGGGTGGTCACGACGATCCGTTCGAACTCGTCGTCGCCCTCGAGGTCGATGACCACGCCCGGCCGGCCGGTGCGCACGGCGGCGAAGTCGGATCCGAAGACCGACCTCCACGTGCCGTAGGCCAGGCGGCCCGGAACGTGGGCGCCGGGCGCGCGCACGCCGCGCAGCCACGTGAACGGATCCTCGGTCAACTGCACCTTGCGAATATGGGCTCGGTCGATGCGCACGCTCTCCTTTCGAACGGCGAGTGCGCGCTCCAGCGGGGAGAGCTGCACCTCGAGTGCGTCGGAATCCACCAGCAGCCTGACCATGACCTCTATCCTGGCACTTCCGTCCCCGCGCCGCGCGGCGGCGCGGCGAACCGCTCGTCGCCCGCGCCGTTCAGCGGCGCGGCGGGGCCGTCGTCTCCCGCACCACGAGCGACGTCGCGAGGTCGACGTGGTGAGAGACCGGCGCGATGCCGTCGCGCAGTCCGAGCACGGTGGTGAGCGCGAGCCCGCCGAGTTCCGGGACCGGCGTGTGCACGGTCGTGAGCAGCTTCGGCGCGGGGAGCGCCCCGTAGGTGTCGTCGTAGCCGACGACGCTCACGTCCTCCGGGATGCGGATCCCGTCGCGAGTGAGGCACCGGATCACGTCGAGCGCCGACGGGTCGCTCGCCGCGAAGATCGCGGTCGGCGGGTCGTCCAACGCGAGCATGTCGCGCGCGGGTCGGCCGGCCATCCGCATGCCCTGCTCAGAGACGAGCTGCGGATCCTCGGAGAGGCCCGCGGTCTGCAGCGCCGCGCGATAGCCCGCGCGGCGGCCCTGGAGGCCCGCGTGCGCCGCGGATCCGCCGACGAACCCGATGCGTCGATGCCCCAGGTCGAGGAGGTGCCGGGTCGCCTGCATCCCGCCCATCCAGTTGTTCGAGCCGACGCTCGCAACCTCGGCGTCCAGCGCGTTCGGCGAGTCGACGGAGACGAGCGGGAGTCCGAGGTCTCGGCAGAGGGCGATGATCGCGGGGGGAATCTTCGTGGTGACGACGATCAGCCCGTCGTGCCCCCGCGCATGGAGGTCGAGAATCCGATGCTCCGCGGGGGCGTCGGCGGGCTCCGAGGAGAGCGGCGCCAGGACCTCGGGCACGACGTCGACGCCGTGGCGTTGCGCCTCGGCGATCATTCCGTCGAGCATCGCGAGCGAGTACAGGTTCGCGAGCGTATCGAAGACGACCGCGACCGAGGGGCGCCGGGACGACCCGGAGTCGGTCGACGCGGCGTATCCCGCCTCGGCGGCCGCCCGCCGGACGCGCGCGCGGAGCGCATCGGAGACCCCCGGCCGGTTGTTGAGGGCCTTCGAGATCGTGCTCTTCGACACCCCGAGCGCGTCGGCGATCGTGTCGAGGGTTGCACGAGCGTCCTTACCGCGAACCATCTTCCCTCCTCCGTGACGTGTCGACGATACCAGCAACGAAACTGTTTCGCGATAGCACTCGGTGTTTTCCCTGTTCTTCCAGGTTGCTACCGCTCGAACCGCCGCATATAGTCGCCATGAGTTTCTTTACAAGCAAGAAACAGTTTCGTAGATGCGAAGGAGCAGCGATGAGTCATTCAGAGGCGTCACCCTACGGCGGGATCGGCGCGCCCTACCCGAACCCCGTTCTGCCGGGCTTCAATCCCGACCCCAGCATCGTTCGCGTGGACGGCGTGTACTACATCGTCACCTCGACCTTCGAGTACCTGCCCGGCCTGCCGATCTACCGCAGCGAGGACTTCGTGGAATGGGAGCAGATCGGCAACGTCGCGACCCGCCCCGAGCAGCTCGGCATCGAGGACGTGCCGACCAACCTCGGCGTGTGGGCACCGACCCTCCGCTGGCACGAGGGCCTGTTCTACGTCATCGTGGGCGTGCCCGGCGGGCGCGGTTGCGTCATCTTCACGGCGACCGACCCCGCGGGACCCTGGAGCGACGGCGTCGTGCTCGAGGGGCTGAACGGCATCGACCCCGACCTCGCCTGGGGCGAGGACGGCACCGCCTACGTCACCTTCTCGGGCCTCATCCTCAGCGGCCCCGAAACGGGAAAGCACCTCGGGATCCAACAGGTCACCGTCGATGTCGAAACGGGCCGCGTGCTGTCGGAACCCCGCAACATCTGGTCCGGATCCGGATCCATGTTCCCCGAGGCACCGCACCTGCACCGCCGCGGCGACGAGTGGTACCTGCTCATCGCGGAGGGTGGCACCGAGCGCGGTCACGGCTGCTCGATCGCCCGCGGCAGCTCGCCGGAGGGCCCGTTCCGCGCCTACGACGGCAACCCGTTCCTCTCGGCGCGCAGCACGATTCGCCCGATCCAGAACACCGGCCACGGCGACTTCGTCGAGGGCCCGGACGGAGAGACACTTCTCGTCATGCTCGGCGTGCGGCCCAAGGGCGGCACGCGCGCCTTCTCCCCGCTCGGACGCGAGACCTTCGTCACGCGCGTGGCCTGGGAGGACGGCTGGCCCGTCGCCGAGCCCGTGGACCTCGCGCCACGGCCCGAGATCGTCGACGAGGTCCGCTTCGACGGCCCGCTCGACCGGCGGTGGCTCGGCGTCCGCCGCCTGCCCCAGGACATCGCACGCGTGGATCCCGACGCCGGCGTGCTGCGAATCGTCGCCGACGGATCGACCCTCGACGCGCCGCGCCCCGCGTTCGTCGGCCGCAGGCAGCTCGCCATCGCGACGCGGGCGTCCGCCGTGGCCGATGTGTCGGGCGGAACCGGCGGCCTCGCCGTGCGGTACGACGAGGACCACCACTACGAGATCGAGGCCCGCACCGACGGCGCCGAGACACTCGTCACCGCGCGCGCCTGCGTGCCCTCGCTCCGCCAGGAGTGGACGGGTCGCCTGCCGCGCGGCCCCGTGACGCTTCACCTCGACGCGGCGCCGCCCGAGACCGCAGCCTTCGGCACCCTGGCAATGACGAGCGACGTCGTCACGCTCTGGGCCGAGGCGGGCGGCGAGCGCGTCGTCCTCGCCGAGGTCGACGGGCGCTTCCTCTCGGCCGAGACGGCCGCCTCGTTCACGGGGCGCGTGCTCGGCCTGTACGCGACGGCCGGCGAGGTGGCGTTCGCCGGCTTCCGCGCCGTCAGCACCGAGAACGAACCCGCCGCGAGCTTCGGCCACGCCGCCGATCGCGACTGATACCGCACCCCAACCCGTTTCCGTTCGACGACGAACCGCTCTCGCGAATCGCCAACGTCGGCGTCTGCAAGGAGTCCCATGTCCATCCCTCCCTCCGTCCCCGAAACCCCGCTCTCCGGTGCCCAGAACCCGCCGGAGACCACGACGGTCGCGACCCGCGGCCGCACGACCCGATTCGCCGTGGGATTCCTCCTCTTCGGGATCCTGTGGGCGACGGGCCTCGCCATGGTCGCCAATGTGCTGCTCCCGCAGCGCCTGACCGACATCGGCGTCGCCTCGCCCGACGCGTGGTTCGGCACGATCAACTCGGTCACCGCGATCGTCTCGCTGGTCTCGAACCTCGTCTTCGGCAACCTCTCCGATCGGGTGCGGTCGCGCTTCGGCCGCCGCACGCCCTGGATCTTCGGCGGCGCGATCCTCGGCGGCGGCTCGCTGTTCCTCGTGGGCGTCGTCACCGACCCCGTGGCCATCCTGCTCATCTACTGCGTCACCATGGTCGGTCTGAACATGATGCTCGCCCCGGCGATCGCCGTGATCTCCGACCGCGTGCCGCTGCAGTCTCGCGGCACCATGTCGGCGTTCTTCGGCGCGGGCCAGACCGCCGGCTTCCCGCTGGGTGCGATCGTCGGCGCGTCGTTCATCACGACGGCGCTCCCCGGCTACGCGCTCGCTGCGGCGCTCATGCTCGCGGGCGGTGTGCTGACCCTGTTCGTGTGGCCCCGCGAGCGCTCCGCGGCCGACGCGCCGGCACGATCGGGCGGATTCCTCGACCTACTCAAGTCGTTCCGGCCCCCGAGCCCGCGCGTCGCGCCGGACTTCTACCGCGCCTTCGTCGGCCGTCTGTTCATGCTCGTCAGCTACCAGATGATCACCGCCTACCAGCTCTACATCGTGCAGAACTATGTCGGGCAGTCGACGATCGACTCGGCCAAGACGATCGCGACGATGTCGGTCATCACGCTCGTCGTCGGCCTCGTCGCGGCCCTCGGATCCGGCCCCCTCTCGGACCTCATCGGGCGCCGCAAGCTTCCGGTGATCGTCGCGAGCCTGCTCTTCGCCGTCGGCATCGCGATGCCGTGGATCTTCCCGACCGCCATGGGCATGTACCTCTACGCCGGCATCGCCGGCCTCGGCTTCGGCGTCTACAGCTCGGTAGACCAGGCGCTGAACGTCGACGTGCTGCCCGACCAGGAGCAGGCGGGCAAGGACCTCGGCATCCTCAACCTCGCGACCACGCTCGGCCAGACCGCGGGCCCCATCATCACCTCGTCGATCGTCGTCGCGACGGGCTCGTACGCGATCGTGTTCCCCGTCGCGATCGCGATGTCGATCCTCGGCGCCGTCTCGATCATCGGAATCAAGAGCGTCCGGTGATCCGGACCCATACGCAAAGGAGGCGCCGATGACGCGCATGCCCCTCTCCGACGGCTGGCGCGTCCGGCGCGCCAGCGGGCCGTTCTCGGCGGTCAGCGGCGAACCCGCCGCGGATGCGGTGCGCCTGCCCCACGACGCGCTCCGCGACGTCGCCCGCACGCCTGACGCCCCCGGGCGCGGCGCACAGGCCTACTACCCGGGCGGCGCGTTCACCTACCTGCGCGAGCTCGAGGTGCCGGACGAGTGGCGCGACCGCACCGTCGTGCTCGAGCTGCAGGGCGTCTTCCGCCGCGCGCAGGTGTTCGTCGACGACGAGCTCGTGGGCAATCGCGCCGACGGCTACGCGCGCTTCTTCCTCGAGCTGACGCCGTACCTCCGCTACGGCAGCACGAGCACCCTGCGCATCGAGGCGCGCGCGGGCGAGGACTCGCGCTGGTACTCGGGCGCGGGCCTGCACCGGCCGGTCGCGCTGTACGTGCTGCGCCCCGTGCACGTCGTGCCGGACGGCGTCGTCGTCGAAACGAAGAGCATCGAGGACGAGGAGGCGGTGGTCGAGGTGCGCACGACCGTGCGCAACACCGATCGCATCACTCGCACCGTGCGGGTCGCTTCGTCGGCTGCCTTCGAGGGATCCGTCGCCGACCGCGACGACACCCCGATCACGCTCGCCCCCGGCGAGCGCGGCGTCGTCCGTCACCGCCTCGCGGTGCGGGACGCGCGCCTCTGGTCGCCCGAGGATCCGGCGCTCTACACGGCGACCGTGCGCGTGGGCGGCGAGGATCCGGTCGCGGTGCGCTTCGGGATCCGCCGGGTCACCGCGGATCCGCGGCGCGGCCTGCGGATCAACGGCGTGCCCGTGCTGCTGCGGGGCGCGTGCGTGCATCACGACAACGGCCCGCTCGGCGCGGCGGCGATCGGTCGCGCCGAGGAGCGCCGGGTGGAGGTGCTGAAGGAGGCCGGGTTCAACGCCATCCGAGCCGCGCACAACCCGCTGTCGGAGGCCATGCTCGACGCCTGCGACCGGCTCGGCATGCTCGTCATCGACGAGGCGTTCGACATGTGGACGCGCTTCAAGACGCCCTTCGACTACGCGGCGGACTTCCCGCAGTGGTGGGCCGAGGACCTGGGCGCCATGATCGATAAGGACCGCAACCACCCGAGCGTCATCATGTATTCGCTTGGCAACGAGATCGCCGAGACCGGCACGCCCCACGGCGCGCGATGGGCGCGCCGCATGGCCGAGCACGTGCGTTCCCTGGATCCGACGCGGCTCGTGACGAACGGCGTCAACGCGCTGCTCGCCGTCATCGACGAGGTTCCCGCCATCGTGGAGGAGCTCGGGGGGCTCAACCAGGCCGCAAGCCAGGGCGATCCCTTCAACGAGATCGGATCCAGCGAGCTGGCGACGCTGCGCACGGAGGAGTCGAGCTCGGTGCTCGACGTCCTCGGCCTGAACTACGCCGACGCGCGCTACGCCCCCGACGCCGAGCGCTTCCCGCACCGGGTGATCGTCGGATCCGAGACCTTCCGCCGCCAGATCGGCCGGTTGTGGCCGATGGTCGAGTCGCTCCCGCACGTCATCGGCGACTTCACGTGGACGGGGTGGGACTACCTCGGCGAGGTCGGGATCGGATCGACCGCCTACGCGGACGACCCGGACGCGGTAGCGGGCCTCGAACGCGAGTTCCCGTTCCTCACGGCCTGGTCCGGCGACATCGACATCACCGGCTGGCGGAGGCCCATGTCGTTCTACCGCGAGATCGCCTTCGGCCTGCGCGCGGAACCGTACCTCGCCGTCCGCCGGCCCGCGCACTACGGATCGCGGATCTCCGAACCGTCGCCGTGGGCGTGGAGCGACAGCGTCGCCTCGTGGACGTGGAACGGCTACGAGGGCCGACCGGTCGAGGTAGAGGTATACGCGCGCGCCGAGCGGGTCGAGCTGCTCCTCGACGGCTCGCCCGTCGGATCCGCCGAGGTCGGCGCCTCGGGGGTGCCGCTCCTTGCGGTGATCACCACGCGGTACCGGCCGGGCCGGCTCGAGGCGGTCGCCTACGACGGCGACCGGGAGGTGGGCCGCCACGCCATCGCGACGGCGGGATCCCCGCGCCTCGTCGCGACCGCCGACCGCACCGCGCTCCGCGACGACGACACCGAGTTGTCGTTCGTGGCGCTCGAACTGCGCGACGCGGAGGGCGCCCTGGTCGCCGATGCCGACACGGAGGTGACGGTCACGGTCACCGGCCCCGCCGAGCTTGCCGGCATGGCGAGCGCGAACCCGAAGACGAGCGAGCGCTTCGCCGATGCGACGTGGCGCACCTTCGACGGGCGCGCGATCGCCGTCGTGCGCCCGACCGGCCCCGGATCCGCGGTGGTGACCGCGCGCTCCGCTCTCGGCGAGAGCACGGTCGCGCTGACGATCGCCGCCGCCTGAGTCGCGCGCCCCGCGGGCGGAGTCGGTGGAAGACTGGGAGGGATGACTCCGCTCGCTCTCGCCCTCGACCGCGCCGCCCGCGGCGGGCGCCTCGATGCCCATGACGCCGAGGCACTGCTCGCCGCGGACGGAGACGACTTCGACCGCCTCCTGGATCTCGCCGGATCCGCCCGCGACGAGGGATTGCGGCTCGCGGGCCGCGAGGGCATCATCACCTACTCGCGCAAGGTCTTCATCCCGCTGACGACGCTCTGCCGAGACCGGTGTCACTACTGCGTCTTCGTCGACACCCCGAACCAGCTGCTCGCCAAGCGCAAGCCCGCCTACATGTCGGCGTCGCAGGTGCTCGCGGTCGCCCGGCAGGGGCAGGCGAAGGGATGCAAGGAGGCGCTGCTGACACTCGGCGACCGCCCGGAGGACCGCTGGCCCGAGGCGCGGGCGTGGCTGGACGAGCACGGCTACGCGTCGACCCTCGAGTACGTCGCCGACATGGCGCGTCTCATCCGGGAGGAGACGGGTCTGCTCCCCCACATCAACCCCGGCGTCATGCACCCGGAGGAGCTCGCGATGCTCCGCCCCACGGCTCCGTCGATGGGCATCATGCTCGAGACGACGTCGCGGGCGCTCTTCGAGAACCGCGGCGAGGTGCACTACGGATCCCCCGACAAGGATCCCGCCGTGCGCCTCCGGGTCATCGACGATGCGGGCGCCGCGCGGATCCCCTTCACAACGGGCATCCTCGTCGGTATCGGCGAGAGCCTGCGCGACCGCGCCGAGTCGATGGTGGCGCTGCGCGACGCGCACGAGAAGCACGGCCACATTCAAGAGGTCATCGTGCAGAACTTCCGCGCGAAGCCGCGCACGGCGATGCAGAACGCCGCCGATGCGCAGCTCGTGGAGTACGCCGCCGCCGTCGCCGTGATGCGGCTCGTGATGGGGCCGCGGATGCGGATCCAGGTGCCGCCAAACCTGCAGGACGTCGTGGAACTCGAGCTGCTCGCGCGCGCGGGCGCCGACGACTGGGGCGGGGTGTCGCCGCTCACGGCCGATCACGTGAACCCCGAGCGCCCCTGGCCGCACCTCGACGATCTCGCCGCGCGCACGGCCGAGCTCGGCTTCGCGCTGCGGGAGCGCCTGACCGCCCATCCCGAGTATCTGACCGACGAGTGGCTCGCCCCCGAGATGCGCGCGGCGACGCGGGCCCTCGCGGATCCCGACACTGGCCTCGCCCGCGAGAACACCGCCCCCGCGGGCCTCGGGTCGGCACACGCCGCCGACGCCGGATCGCCACACGGCGGCGGCGCGGAGACGGCGGACGCCGTGCTGTTCGCGCCGGGCGGGCTCGTCGCCGCGCTCGTGGAGCGCGCGGCGGAGGATCCCGGATCCCTCGACGACTCCGAGTGGGTGCGGCTGCTCACGGCCGCGGGCGACGAGCTCGACGCCGTCGCGCAGGCCGCCGACGACGTGCGCCGCTACACCGTCGGCGAGGCGGTCTCGATCGTCGCGAACCGCAACATCTCCTCCGCGCTCTACGGATCCGCGGAGCCGGGCGGCTACGACCTGCCGCTTCTCGCCGAGATGGCGCGCGACGCCGCCGAGCTCGGGCTGACGGAGATCTGCGTGCAGGGCGTCGTCGCCGGCCCCGCCGAGGGCTACCTCGACATCGCCCGCACGATCAAGGCCGCGGCCCCCGGCATCCACCTGCACGCCTACCGGCCGCAGGACGTGCGCGACTTCGCCGAGCGCGCGGGCCTCGGCCTCGACGATGCGCTCGCGGCCCTCCGCGACGCCGGCGTCAACACGGTGCCGGGCACGGGCGTCAAGATCCTCTCCGAGCGCGTGCGTCGCATCGTCGCCCCCACCGATATCGAGATCGACGGCTGGATCCGCGGGGTCACCGCCGCGCACCGCGTCGGCTTCACCTCGACGTCCGTCATGTTCTACGGCCACGTCGAGACCGCCGAGGAACGCATCGCGCACCTGCGCGAGCTGCTGCGGATCCAGCGCGAGACCGGCGGCTTCACAGAGTTCGTACCGATCCCGATGCCCGGCTGGGGCACGCCCCTCGTCGAGGGCCGCGCGGAGATCGACGAGCACCGCGCCATGGTGGCCGTGTCGCGCCTGATGCTGTCGGGCACGATCGCGCACATCCAGTTGCCGTGGACGCGCCTCGGGCTCGCCGCCACCGCAACCCTCCTGAAAGCGGGCGGCGACGACCTCGGGGGCACCCTGCTCGACGGACGCGTCGGCCCCGCCAGCGGGGTCGAGGCAGGATCCGAGCTAACCTTCGACGCCGCCCGGGACCTCGTGAAGCCGCTGTTCCGCCCGCTGCGCGAGCGCACGACCGCCTACGGCGAGGTGTCGCGGGGCTCGACCCCCGCGGGCGACGGCCGCGGATCCGGCGAGCGCCCGTGACCGTGCGCACCTCCGCCCTGATCGTCGGGGCGGGCTTCGCCGGCATCGCGCAGGCGCTCGCGCTGCGCGACGCCGGTGTGACCTCGTTCCTCGTCGTCGAGCGGGCCTCATCCGTGGGCGGCACCTGGCGGGACAACACCTATCCGGGCATCGCGTGCGACGTGCCCTCGCACCTGTACGGCCTCGAGTCGCACCCGTGGCCGCGCTGGTCGCGCGTCTTCGCACCGGGCGCCGAGATCCGCGACTACCTGGAGCGCGTCGTCGAATCGGAGGGCCTGGAGAACCAGCTGATGCTCGGGACGACGATGACCTCGGCCCGCTGGGACGGCGACGCCTGGCGCATCACCCTCGCCGTACACGACGACGCAGATTTTCGGCTGACTTGGCCGGAAACCGGTTCATCCGGGGCACCCACCCCAAAATCTGCGTCGTTGTGTACGCGCGAGGTCGTTGCCGACAACCTGATCCTGGCCGCGGGCCGACTCACCGAGCCGAAGATTCCCGAGATTCCGGGGCTTGGCTCCTTCCCGGGCCCGCTGTTCCACTCCGCGCGGTGGGATCACTCGGTCGACGTCACCGGAAAGCGCGTCGCCGTCGTCGGCACGGGAGCCACCGCCGTGCAACTGGCGCCCGCGCTCGCCCGCCTCGGCGCCCGCGTCACCCTCTTCCAGCGCACCCCCGCGTGGATCGTGCCGCGCGGCGACCGCGCGGTCGACGGATCCGAGATGCGCGCCTTCGAGGCGGATCCGGCCCTGCTCGCCGCGCACCGCGACGCGCTCTACGCCGAGGGCGAGGCGCGCTTCGCGTCGCGATCGGGGGATCCGGCCGCGGCGGCGGCCGCCGAATCGGCCGCGCGCGATCACCTCGCGCGGCAGGTTCAGGATCCGCTGCTGCGCGAGCAGCTCACGCCCGACTACGCCTTCGGCTGCAAGCGGGTGCTGCTGAGCGACGACTTCTACCCGGCGATCGCCGACGGATCCATCGCGCTCGAGCCATCGGCGCTCGCGGAGATCGACGGATCCGCCCTCGTCGCCGCGAGCGGCACGCGCTACGACGCCGAGATCGTCGTGCTCGCGACCGGCTTCGAGACGACCCGGCAGCCCTACGCCGCGCTCGTCACGGGCGAGCGGGAGACGCTCGACGCGCACTGGTCCCGCGGGATGACGGCCGTCGCGTCGACGCTCGTCGCGGGATTCCCCCACCTGTTCGTCCTCAACGGGCCGAACGGGTCGCTGGGCCACAACTCGTCGATCCTCATCTCGGAGGCGCAGGCGTCGTTCGCCGCCCGGCTCATCGCGCGCGGCGGCCGGATCGCGGTCACGGACGAGGCCGAGCGTGCATCCACCGCCGACATCGCCCGTCGCGCCGCGCGCACCCCCTGGCTCACGGGCGGCTGCCACAACTGGTACGTTGACGAACGCAGCGGCGCACTCGCCCTGCTGTGGCCCGGCACGGTCGCCGAATTCCGGCAGCGTCTCGAAGGAGCACTCTCATGACCATCCGCTTCGGATACAAGGCCTCGAGCGAGCAATTCGGCCCGCGCGAGCTGCTCGACTATGCCGTGGGCGCGGAGGAGAACGGCTTCGACTCGGTGTTCCTCAGCGACCACCTGCAGCCGTGGATGCACGAGGGCGGGCACGCGCCCGCCGCGATCCCGTGGCTGGGCGCCGCCGGGCAGGCGACCTCGCGCGTGACGCTCGGCACCTCGGTGCTCACGCCGACCTTCCGCTATCACCCGGGGGTGATCGCGCAGGAGTTCGCGACCCTCGGATCCATGAACCCCGGGCGCATCATCCTCGGCGTCGGCACGGGGGAGGCGCTCAACGAGGTCACCCTCGGACAGGCGTGGCCGGATCCGCCCGAGCGCTTCCAGCGGATGAAGGAGGCGATCCTGCTGATCCGTGAGCTGTGGCGCGGCGAGCGCGTCAGCTACGACGGAAACTTCTACCGGGTGAGCAACGCAACGATCTACGACCGCCCCGAGCAGGAGGTCCCGATCTACATCGGCGCCTCGGGCCCCGCGGCCACGCGCCTCGCGGGCCGGATCGCCGACGGGTGGATCACCACGAGCGGCAAGGATCCGTCGCTGTACGCCGACACGCTCATCCCCGCCTTCGAGGAGGGGCTCGCCAAGGGCGGGCAGATGGACGTCGACCGCATGCTCGAGGTGAAGGTGTCGTTCCGCCCCGACCGGGCGAAAGCCCTGGAGAACACCCGGTTCTGGGCGCCGCTCGCACTCAGCCCCGAGGAGAAGACCGGCGTGCACGACCCGATCGAGATGCAGCGTCTCGCCGAGAAGCTCCCCATCGAACGCGCCGCGAGCCGCTTCATCGTCTCGGACGACCCCGACGAGCACGTCGCGCAGATTCAGCGCTACCTCGACCTCGGATTCACGCACCTGGTCTTCCACGATCCGGGCCACGACCAGGCCGAATTCCTCGACATTTATGGTCGCGATGTCTTGCCGAGGCTCCGCGCCGCGGTAGCCTAGGGCCTGCCCTGTCCTCCCCCGAAGGGATCCCATGCTCTGGAGCGTCATCATTCCCGTGAAGACCACACAGGCGGCGAAGACCCGCCTGGAGCTCGCCGGAACCGACCGCCCCCAGCTCGCCCTCGCGATCGCTCTCGACACGATCGCGGCCGCCGCGCGAGCTGAGGCCGTCGGCGAGGTCGTCGTCGTGACGAGCGATGCCGATGTGCAGGCCGGCGTCGAGCAGATCGAGGGCGCTCGGTGGGTCTCGGATCCGGGAATGGGGCTGAACGGGGCCGCGCGCGCCGGACTCGAGCGCGCGACGCACGACGCCCGGGCGGCCATGCTCGGCGACCTGCCCGCACTGCGCTCGAACGACCTCGACCGCGCACTGCTCTCGGCGACCGCCGAGGAGCGCTCCTTCGTCCCGGACGTCGAGGAGACCGGATCCGTGTTCGTCGCCTGGCGCAGCCCCGCGACGTTCGAACCGCACTTCGGATCCGGATCCGCCGAGAAGCACGCACAGGCCGGCCACGTGCGCCTGCCGATCCCCGCCACGAACACCCTGCGCCGCGACGTCGACACCGTCGAGCATCTGCAGGAGGCGTACGAACTCGGCGTCGGCCCCCGCACCGCGGCGCTCCTCAACGCCGCCCGCACCCGCACCGCGGCGTAGGGGGCGGGGCGTGTCCCGGGTGGGGCGTGTCCCACTTGATGCGGGAATGGCGCCGGCCTATAAGCACTAAGTGGGACACGCTCTGTCCCGTGTCCCAGTTGATGCGGGAATCACACCCCCATACCCGCACCAAATGGGACACACCCCGACCCGTGTCCCACTTAACGCGGAAATCACACCCCCATACCCGCACCAAATGGGACACGCCCCGACCCGTGTCCCACTTAACGCGGGAATCACACCGCCATACCCGCACCAAGTGGGACACACCCCGACCCGTGTCCCACTTAATGTGGCATTGGGGCGCGGATAACGACCGGAAGTGGGACATGGCAGCTCAGGGCTACAGGTACACCGTCACGGCGACGCCGATCGGGGCGGCGGTCGCCGTCTTCACCGCCTCCGACGCGGTCGTCGCGCTCGGGACGGCCGAGGATCCGCTGTGGGTCGTCGACTCGGTCGCGCAGGAGATCCGCGGCTCGCTCGCGGCGGCCGATGAGGACATCGCGGGGCTCGGATCCCAGCTCGGGGAATACTTCGACGGATCCCGGACGACGTTCGACGTCGACATCGACTGGGCTCTGACCGACGGTTTCGCGCGGATGGCGCTGCAGTGCGTCGCCGAAATCCCGTACGGCGAGACCGCCAGCTATGGCGAGGTCGCCGAGATGGCGGGGCGTCCGCGCGCGCACCGCGCCGTCGGCACGGCCTGCCGTTTCACACCGCTGACGCTCGTGGTCCCGGTCCACCGCGTGATCCGTGCCGACGGATCCCTGGGCGAGTTCTCCGGCCGCGAGGACGTGAAGAGGTTCCTCCTCGACCTGGAGGGCGCGACATTCCGCTGACCCGCGAACGATCGTCGCCGGACTCTGCGCGTTAGGCGGCGGCTGCCCTGGCGGCGGCGGGGAGCGCCTCCGCGATGCGCGAGAGCGCCGCGTCGTCGTGGGCGGCGGTGACGAACCAGGCCTCGTAGATGCTCGGCGGCAGGTTCACCCCGCTGTCGAGCATCGAGTGGAAGAACGGCGTGAAGCGGTGCGCCTCCTGCGTCTTCGCCTGCTCGTAGTCCGCCGGCTTCTCCGGCATGAACGCGAGCCCGAAGAGCGACCCGACGCGCGAGATGGAGTGCGCGACGCCCTCGGTCCGGAGCGCGGCGGTCAGGTCGGCGATCACCCGATCGGCGGCGCGGTCGAGGTGCGCGTACACCTCGGGCGTCGCGAGTTCGAGCGTCGCGATGCCGGCCGCGACCGACAGCGGGTTCCCCGAGAGCGTGCCCGCCTGGTACACCGGCCCCACGGGGGCGAGGTACTCCATGACCTCGCGGCTGCCGCCGAGCGCGGCGAGCGGCATGCCTCCGCCGACGACCTTGCCGAAGGTCATGATGTCGGGGGTGTAGGCGTGGCCGGCCTCGACCTGGCGCCCCCACTCGCCCGCGGGGTGCACCCGGAAGCCGGTGAGAACCTCGTCGACGATCAGCAGGGATCCGGCGGCGTGCGCGATGTCGGCAAGGGCCGCGTTGAAGCCCTCGGGCGGCTCGATGACGCCCATGTTCGCGGGCGCCGCCTCGACGATGATGGCCGCGATGTTGTCGCCGCGCGCGGCGAAGACCTCGCGCACGGCGTCGAGGTCACCGTAGGGGACGACGAGCGTCGACGCGGCGACCGACGCCGGAACACCCGCCGTGCCCGGCAGGGCGAGGGTCGCGACGCCGGATCCGGCTGCCGCGAGCAGCCCGTCGGAGTGGCCGTGGTAGTTGCCGTCGAACTTCACGAGCAGGTCGCGCCCGGTGACTCCGCGGGCGAGGCGGATCGCCGTCATCGTCGCCTCGGTGCCGGTCGAGACGAGGCGTACCTCCTCGACCGGGGACAGGCCTCCCGCCCGGACCCGCTCGGAGATCAGCGACGCAAGCTGCACTTCGCCCTCGGTCGGGGCGCCGAAGGACAGTCCGCGCTCAGCCGCACGCTGGACAGCCTCGACGACCGCCGGATGCGCGTGGCCCAGCAGGGCGGGGCCCCAGGTCGCGACGAGGTCGACGTACTCGCGGCCCGCCGCGTCGGTGACGTACGCGCCCTTCGCGGCCGAGAGGAAGCGCGGCGTGCCGCCGACGGATCCGTAGGCGCGGACAGGCGAGTTCACGCCGCCGGGGATGACCTTCTGAGCGCTGGCAAAGAGCGAGTCGTTGCGATCCATGGATCCATTCTCTCAGCGCCGCCTCAGCGCTCCCCGCACCCCGGACCCCGCGCGCCCCGCGCTGGGCCGGGCGCCGGGCTACAGCCCCTCGCGGATCCAGCCGGCGGCCTCCGTGGCCCAGTAGGTGAGCACGGCGTCGGCGCCGGCGCGGCCGAACGCGGTGAGCGAGTCGAGGATCGTCGCGCGGCGGTCGATCCAGCCGCGCTCGGCGGCGGCCTCGACCATCGAGTACTCGCCGGACACCTGGTACGCCCAGACGGGCACGTCGACGGCGGCGCGCACCTCCGCGAGCACGTCGAGGTAGGGCAGGCCCGGCTTGACCATGACGATGTCGGCGCCCTCTTCGACGTCGAGCAGCGCCTCTCGCACGCCCTCGCGGGCGTTGGGCGGATCCATCTGATAGGTGCGGCGGTCGCCCTTCAGCTGCGAGTCGACGGCCTCCCGGAAGGGGCCGTAGAACGCCCCGGCGTACTTCGCCGAGTAGGCCATGATGATGGTGTCGGTGAATCCCTCGGCGTCCAGACCGGCGCGGATCGCGGCGACCTGGCCGTCCATCATGCCCGACAGGCCCAGCAGCTGGCTACCCGCCCGCGCCTGCGCGATGCCCATCGACACGTAGCGTTCGAGCGTCGCGTCGTTGTCGACGGCGCCGTCGGCGCGGAGCACACCGCAGTGTCCGTGGTCGGTGAACTCGTCGAGGCACAGGTCGGTCTGCACGACGAGGGCATCGCCGACCTCTTGCTGCAGCGCGGTCGTCGCGACGTTGAGGATCCCGTCGGGATCGTCGGCGCCCGAACCCACCGCGTCGCGCACGGCGGGCACTCCGAAGAGCATCACACCGCCGATCCCCGCCTCGGCGGCCTCCGCGGCAACGCGGCGGAGCGAGTCGAGCGTGTGCTGGCTCTGCCCCGGCATCGACGAGATCGCCTGCGGCTCGGAGATGCCCTCGCGCACGAACAGCGGCAGCACGAGCTGGCTGGGCACGAGGTGGTTCTCCGCCATGAGGCGTCGGACGGGGGCCGACTGGCGCAGCCGGCGGGGGCGATGCGTGGGGAACACCATGGGATTACTTGCCTTCTTCGTGATCCCGATCGAGCGGCAGGTGGAGCACGTCGGTCGGGGGAATCTGCAGAGCGGCGGTCGTGGGCTCGGGGACCCGGTACTCGCCGAGCGTGTCGATGAGGCTCTCGATCGTGCGCTCGGGCGCGATCACGCGGATCGGGAGGTTGATCTCGCGCGCGTCCTGCGCCGTGCGGGGGCCGATCGCCGCGATCACCGTCTGCTCGGGGATGTCGGGGAACTGCGTGCGCACCTGTTCGGCGACGGATCCGCTCGTCACGAGGATCGCGTTGATGCGGCCGTTGTTGACGTCACGCTCGGCGCGCTCCGTCGCCGGGACGCCGACCGTGCGGTAGGCCACGACGGCGGTCACATCGTGACCGGCCTCCGCGAGCCGCAGCGATAGCTCGGGCTTGGCCAGCTCCGAGCGGAGGCACAGCACCCGCACCGGATCCTTCTCGAGTTCGATCATCGCCTGGGCGACGCCGGAGGCCGAGTTCTCCTCCTCGGGCACGAGGTCGACGGGGTACCCGACCGACGCGAGGGCCGCGGCCGTCGTCTCGCCGACCGCCGCGACCTTGGTCGTGGCGGGGATCTTCGCGCCATAGGCGTGCAGCACGTCGACGGTCGTCGCGCTCGTCACGGTGAGCCAGTCGTAGCGGCCGATCGCGAGCTCCGCGATGACGCGCTCGAGCTCCGAGCTGTCCTCGGGCGGAGCGAAGTTGATCAGCGGGGAGACGACCGGGATGGCGCCCTTGTTTCGCAGCTTGGCGGCGACGTCGTCGCCCCAGGGGCCTCCGCGGGGAACGAGAACTCGCCAACCGGTGAGCGGTTTATCGGCCTTGACGTCCTTCGTCATGTAGTAGGGGCTGCCTCTCTTGTCACAATGTCAGCCGCCCCGTTGTCGAGCAGCCGACGCGCGAGACCGTGACCGATCTCGCGTGCCCGGACCAGAAGGTCCGAACCGTCGGCAGCCGCACCGCTGCCTCGTGCCTGAATATACCCTTCAATCAGGGATTCGAAACCCACAACGGGTTCCGAGTGGTCGAGTGTGACGTCTTCGTGATGATCCGCACCGTACACATCGACCCGCACGTGCACGTGCGAATCGCTCGTCCACGCGTGCGCTCCGACGGGCGCGTGACAGCCCGCCTCGACGCCCCCGAGGATGGCCCGTTCGAGCGTGACGGCGAAGCGCGTGAGGGGCGCGTCGAGCTCTCCGAGCCAGGCGAGCAGCTGCGGATCCGCGTCCGCGGCGGTCTCGACCGCGAGCGATGCCTGCCCGGCGGCCGTCGGCCAGCCGGGAAGGTTCTGGGCCTCGACGAACAGGCCCGCGACCGTGGGGATCTCGCCCCCGTCGGCATCGACCCGCGTCAGGCCCGCGGCGGCGAGCACGACGGCATCGAGCTCGCCGTCGCGCACGCGTCCCATCCGCGAGTCGATGTTGCCGCGGATGTCCACGACCTCGACGCCGGGGTTCGCGCGGCGGACCTGCGCGACGCGGCGCGGGGATCCGGTGCCCACGCGGGATCCGCGGGGCAGCTCCGCGAGCGGGGTGCCGTCGCGGGTGATCACGACATCGCGGGCGTCGACGCGCGCGGGCGTCGCCGCGATGACGAGCCCGGGGGCCTGCTCGACCGGCAGGTCCTTGAGCGAGTGCACGAGCAGATCGCACTCCCCCGCGAGCAGCGCCTCTCGCAGGCGCGTCGCGAACACCCCGGCGCCGCCCAGGGAGGCCAGCGAGGCGCGGTTCGTGTCGCCCTCCGAGGTGATCTGGACGAGCTCGACGGGGCGCCCGGAGACGCGTTCGAGCTCGCGGGCGACGAGGCCCGACTGGGCGACGGCGAGGCGGCTGCGGCGGGTTCCGAGGCGGATCGGCTGCGTGGCGTCCATGGTCGTTACCGCACGACCTCGGGGATGGCGGAGACGTCGATGCGGCGACCCGTGTGGAAGGGCAGCTCGTCGCGCACGTGGAGGCGCGCGTCGGTGTATCGCAGGTCGCGCATCATGTCGACGAGGTCGGTGAGGACGTCGGACTCCATCGGGAGCATCCACTCGTAGTCGCCGAGCGCGAAGGCCGGCATGGTGTTCGCGACGACGCTCTTGAACGCGGCGCCCTTGCGGCCGTGGTCGGCGAGCATCGTGCGGCGCTCGTCGTCGGGCAGGAGGTACCAGTCGTAGCTGCGCACGAAGGGGTACACCGTGAGCCAGTCGCGCGCCCGCTCACCGCGCAGGTAGCCGGGGACGTGCGACTTGTTGAACTCGCTGTCGCGGTGCACCGCCATCCCGCTCCAGCTGATGACGAGGTTCTCGAGCAGCGCCGTGCGGCGCAGGCGCCGGACCGCGGCCTGCAGGTCTTCCGCGACGGGGCCGTGCAGCCAGACCATGAGGTCGGCGTCGGCGCGCATCGCGCTCACGTCGTAGAAACCGCGGATCGTCACGCCGTTCGCCGCGAGTTCGTCGACGGCGCGCTGCAGCTCAGCGCTGTCGTCGCTCGACACGGGGTGCTGCTGGTCGCGGCGCCACACCGTCCACAGGCTGTAGTTGTCACCGGAGGGAGCTTCGAAATCTGCCATACCCCCATCATCCTCCCGCGACCTGACAACGGCGAATCGAGGCGCCCAGCCTTGCGGGTTCGCCGGCGCGGGCGCGGGATCAGCGCGAGATCGCGCGGGCGATGCCCCAGACGGCGGATCCGACGGCGGCGGATCCGACCACGATGCCCGTGAGCGCGACGACCGGCTTCTTCTCCGCGATGGTGCGGGCCTTCGCGGCGATCCGACCCGAGGCGTCCTTGATGCGCCGCGGGTAGTTCGCCTTGATCTCGATCGCGGCGAGCGCGGCCTTCAGTTCGGCCCGCGCCAGCTGCACGGGGTCGCTGATCCCGCTCGGGACGACGGTGTCGGGCAGCTCAGAACTCATCCGCGAACTCCTTCACGATGGCGGCGTCGGCCTTGGCCGCGGCGCCGGGGGATTCGAGCTTGATGATGGCGCGCACGTGGCGCACGTACGCCCACAGCCCGCACACCGCGATCATCACGACGCCGATGCCGAGGACGATGAGCGCCGAGGCCCACAGCGGCATCCACAGGTCGAGCAGGATGATGAGGAACGCGAGGAACGCGGGCACGGTCCAGAACAGGAAGAACAGCGCCGCGATCGCGAAGATCAGCGTCCATCCGCCGTGCTTGACGAGCTGGCCGACGTACTTCTTGAGCGCGTTCAGCTCAGCCGTGATGAGGTTCTTCACGAGCTGCGGCACGTCGCCGATCAAGGTGAAGAGCCCGTCGTCGGCGCGGTCGCGCAGGGGCGATTTCTTGTGCTCCGTCATCGCAGATCCGCCTTCGCGTCAGCCGACGATGCCGGCGACGGCTGCGCGGGGGTCATCGTGGCGCCCGAGGCCTTCGCGTCGGATGTCTTCGACTGTACGAACGCGATCGCGGCGCCCGGCAGGCGCTTCGCGACGGCCTTGACCCGGTCGACCTGCTTCTGCACGGGCGGCAGCTCCCAGACCTTCTCCGCCTGCTTCTTGATCTGCTCGTAGCGCGCGCGTCCGGCCCGCGTACCGAGCACGTATCCGGCACCCAGGCCGATGACCAGCCCGATCTTTCCTCGCATGGGGATCCCCCTCGTCGTGTCGCTCTTCGCTAAAACTACGTTACTGGTCGCCGAACAATACCGCGCGGCGCACGCGATCTGTTTCGGCCTTGGCATCGGGAACGACTTGTGCAAGACCGGTTCCGGCGAGCCAGGCGCCGACCGCCCCGAGCGTCGGCACGGTGCGGATCGCCGCGCGCGCCCTCTCGGCCTGCTCGCGCTGGCCGTGCGTCGCGGCGGGCTGGGATTGCTGGAAGCGCTCCAGCCGGGATCCGCGGACCGCGTCCGCCGGGATCTCGATCCCGAGGAGGCGGGCGGCCTCCTCGCGGGCCAGTTCGGTCTGCTCCTGCGCGGAGAGGCCGTCGGTGGCGGGATCCTCCGCGACCGTGCCGAAGGAGACCCGGACGACGTGGGTTCCCTCGCCGGCCGCCTCGCGCACCCAGGCCCACTTCGCCGTCGCGTGGGTGAGCGCCTTCGCGCGGTGCGATCCGGGGACGGTGAGCACGCCCGTGCCCCGCGGGGCGGGGTCGAGCGCCGGGAGGTCGAGCAGGAGGGTGGCGATGGCGACGGCGGGCCCGGGCGCGGGCGGTGCCGCGGCGAGGCCGGATCCGACGAGGGGCGCGAGCAGGCGTCGCGCCGTCGCCTCCTCGGTCGCGACGATGACGGCGTCGGCGTCGAGCGCGAGGGGCGCCTCGGCGCCGTCCTCGTCGGTCTCGACCTGGTCGGTCACGACGCGCCAGGCGACGTCGGCGCCCTCGTCGATCGAGACGACGGAGACGCCCGTGCGCACCTCGCCGCCGCGCTCCGCGATATCGGCGGCCAGCGCCTCGACGAGCCGCGCCATGCCGCCGCGGATCCCCTTGACGGCGCCTCCCGGCGCGGTTCGCCGCTGCTCCTGCAGCTCGAGCACGGCGCCGCTGAGCGAGCCGGCACGGGTGAGTGCCGTATTCAGCCCGGGCGCCGCGATCGCGGGGTCGATGTCGTCGGCCGATGCCGAGTAGACGCCACTCGTGACGGGTGCGACGAGTCGGTCGAGCACGCGCGCGCCCATGCGCGAGCGCACGAGCTGGCCGAGCGAATCGGCGTGCCCGATCCGCAGGTTGGGGCGCAGGCGGTCGAGGTAGGCGCGCCAGGCGCCGCGCCAGCCGATCACGCGGCGCACATCGTCCGCGAAGGGGTTCGCGGGGATCCCGAGGATCCCGCCCTTCGGGAGCGGCGTGGCTCCCCCGCCGGGAAGTCCCGCGACCCACGCACCGCCGGCCGAGTGATCCGGTTCGACGACGTCGCCCGCGAGCCCCAGCTCGTCGATGAGCGCCTGCACGTGTCCCCCGCGGGTCGCGAAGCTCTCCGCGCCGAGGTCCAGGCGGATCCCGCCGACCTCGCCGGAGCGCACGGCCCCTCCGACGCTCGCGGCGGACTCGAGCACCGTCACCCGGATCCCGAGCCGCGCGATCTCCCGCGCCGCGACGAGCCCGGAGGCGCCGGCGCCGACCACGACGACGTGGCGCCCGGCGGCGCGCTCGGCGAGATCCGCGAGGTCGTACTGCGGTTCGTTCGTCACAGCGCGTGCACCAGCTCGACGATGCGGGTGAGCACGGCGGGGTCGGTCTCGGGCGGCACGCCGTGACCGAGGTTGACGACGTGGGCGCGCGCGGCCCTGCCCGAATCGACGACGTCGCGCACGTGCGCCTCGAGGACCTCCCACGGCGCCTGGAGCATGGCCGGGTCGATGTTGCCCTGCAGCGTGGTGTCGGGTCCGACGAGGGCGGCCGCCTCCGCCAGGGGCATGCGCCAGTCGACGCCGACGGCATCGGCGAGGCCGCCCAAAGTCATGTCGTCGAGGAACGGCCCGGTTCCGACGCCGAAGTGGATCCGCGGCACGCCCGCGACGGATCCGAGCGCGCGCGCGGAGTGCGGCTGCACGTACGCGCGGTAGTCGGCGCGCGCGAGGGATCCGGCCCAGGAGTCGAAGAGCTGCACGGCCTGCGCGCCGGCCTCGACCTGCACGCCGAGGAAGGCCGCCGAGATCTCGGCGAGCCATCCGGCGAGGCGGTTCCACGACTCGGGGTCGGAGTGCATCATGGCGCGGGCGCGCATGTGCTCCTTCGACGGCCCGCCCTCGACGAGGTAGGCGGCGAGGGTGAAGGGCGCGCCGGCGAAGCCGATCAGCGGCGTGCCGCGGCCGTAGAGCTCCTGCGTCGTGATGCGCACGGCCTCGCGGATGGGCTCGGCGGCGTCGATGACGGCCGACGCCGGGATGCTCGTGATCCGTGCGACGTCGCCCGCCGTGCGGATGGGGCTGTCGAACACGGGGCCGCGGCCGGGCACGATCTCGACCTCGACGCCCGCCATCTTGAGCGGCACCACGATGTCGCTGAAGAAGATCGCGGCGTCGACGTCGTGCCGGCGCACGGGCTGCAGCGTGATCTCGGCCGCCATGTCGGGGGTGAGGCACGCGTCGAGCATGCGCGTACCCACGCGCAGATCGCGGTACTCGGGCAGCGAACGGCCGGCCTGGCGCATGAACCAGACGGGGAGACGATCGGGGCGTTCGCCGCGCAGCGCGGCTACCAGAGGTGCGTCGTGGGCCATGGTTCAATCATGGCACCTGCGCCTGACGCGTTTACGGGGTGCGCGGCTCCCGCCACGAACGCTCCGCGGCCTCGTCGTCTCCCGTGAGCCAGCGGAGCCAGCCGTGCGACGGATCCGATTCGAGCACGAGCGCACGGACGAGAAGCGTCAACGGCACCGCGAGGATCGCGCCGAGGGGCCCGATCACGACGGTCCAGAAGATGACCGAGAAGAAGCTCAGCGTGAGCGTGATGCCGACGGCGTCGCTCACGAACTTCGGCTGCACGAGCACCTGCAGGGTGACGTTGGCGACGATGTACACGGCGACGACGATCAGCGCGGTCACCCAGTCGTTCGTGATGAGCGCGATGAGCGCGGGCGGCACGAGCCCCAGGATGAAGCCGACGTTCGGGATGAAGTTCGTGACGAAGGACAGGATCCCCCAGACGAGCGGGGCGGGCACGTCGAGGATGTAGAGCGCGATGGTGTCGACGACGGCGACGATGAGACCGAAGACGGCGTTCACGACGAAGTACCGCCGCACGCCCGCGCAGTAGTCGCGGATCCGGTCGAGCACGGGGCGGACCTTGGGGCCGAAGGCCTCCTCGGCGCGCGCATATCGCGACACGTCAACGCTCATGAAGATGACATAGGCGAGCACGAAGAACAGGGCCGTGACGACCCCGATGGCGCTTCCGGACAGCGAGGTGGCGAGGTCGATCACCCGCGAGGTGCTGAGCAGGGCCGAGATCTGGGTTCCGATCTCGGCATCGACGCCCAGGTCGCGCAGCCAGACGTATACCTGCTGCGTCAGGCGCGTCAGGTCGGGCATCAGTTCAGTGATGAGGCGCACGAACTCGGTGATCGCGAACGCGAGCAGGGCCGCGAGCACGCCGAGGATCACGTATCCGAGCAGGATCACCGCGGTGGATCCGACCCAGCGCGGCGCGCCCCAGCGATTGATCGTCATCCCGACCGGATAACAGATGATGACGATGACCGCGCCGATTGCGAGCGGACCGATCACGTCGCGCGCGAGCCACATTCCCACGAGCGCCACGACCGAGCAGGCCAACACCACGAGAATTCGGATCGCGGGCGGCAGCGCGGCGACGCGGCGCGGGGCGCGGTCGATGCTCATGGGCCCAATATAGAGCGGATCCATGCGGGGCCGCGTCAGGTAAGGGTGACCTATCTTCTCTGGAATCATTCAGATCTAGCTTCGACGCGCTGTAGAATAGTCAACTGTGCTGCTGTGTGTCTCTGCGAGTCATCAGACCGCTCCGTTCGAGGTGCTCGAGCGTCTGAGCGGCCACACTGCGCCCCTCGCCCCGGCAATCGCCGAGCATCCGTCGGTCGCAGGTGCCGTCGTCGTCTCTACGTGCAACCGCGTGGAGGCCTACGTCGACACCTCCTCTCCCGATGCCGCCGTTGCCGCTGCCCGAGCCGCGCTCTCCGAGGCGACGGGAGTGCCCATCGGCGAGCTCGACGCCTCGCAGGTCGTCACGCAGGGTCGGCACACGGTCGAGCACCTCTTCGCCGTCGCGTCCGGACTCGAGTCGGTCGTCGTCGGCGAGGGCGAGATCGGCGGCCAGGTGCGCCGCTCGCTCGACGAGGCCCGCCAGCAGGGAACGACGACGAGCGAACTCGAGCGGCTCTTCCAGCGCGCGACCGAGACGCAGAAGACCGTCAAGAACTCCACGGCCCTCGGACGGGCCGGCCGCTCGCTCGTGCGGCTCGCGCTCGAACTCGCCGACAGCCGCCTCGTCGACTGGTCGGAGCTCGATGTGCTGCTCGTCGGCACGGGCGCTTACGCCGCCGCCACCCTCGCGGCCCTCCGCGATCGCGGCGTCCGGGACGTGACGGTCTACTCGCCGTCGGGCCGCCGCCAGTTCGCCACCAAGCACGGCCTCCCGCAGGTCTTCGGCGAGAAGGACTTCGCCTACGCCGCCGCGGGCGCCGACATGGTCATCACCTGCACCTCGCGCGAGGAGCCCGTCCTCACGGCCGACACCCTCCGCGCCGGCGAGCACGAGGGCCCGCTGTTCGTGATCGACCTGGGCCTTCCCCGCAACGTGCATCCCGACGTCGCGTCCGTTCCCGGCGTGACGCTGCTCGACCTCGAGACGATCCGCGTGCACGCGCCGCTCGAGGAGCTCCAGGCCACCGATGCCGCCCGCGAGATCGTGCGCGACGCCACCGCGAAGTTCGTAGGCGAGAGCCGCGAGCAGGACGCGCAGCCCGCCGTCATCGCTCTGCGCAAGCACGTCTTCGGCGTGCTCGAGCGCGAGCTCGAGCGCAGCGGATCCGACGAGGTCGCCGACGCACTGCGCCACTTCACGGGGATGCTGCTGCACACCCCGACGGTGCGGGCGAAGGAGGCGGCCGGATCCGGCGACGCCGAGGCCGTCTTCGCCGCCGTCGAGACGCTGTTCGGCATCGACGCGCGCCCCGCGGCGCCCGCCGCCGCGCCCGCGGAGTGCCCGGTTCACAAGCGCGCCTAGACTCGCGCCCCACACCTGCGGAGATAACCCGCACGTGCGGATCCTTGTGCCCCATTCCTCCGCACTATGGGGCCAACTCCGCGGAATCGGCGCACGGGCCAGCCCGCAACTGCGGAGCCGAGCCCCAACTGCGGATCCTTCTGCCCTTTCCTCCCGCACTACCGGCTCACCTCCGCAGAACCGGCGCACAGGGCGCAAGCCGACCCCCAACCACGGAGAAAACCCACATCTGCGGATCCTCCTGCCCCATTCCTCCGCAATACGGGGCCAACTCCGCAGCATCGGCCGGCGCCTAGACTGGGCGGGTGACCGACATTCCCACGTTCTGGGCCGCCGCACGCGCGGCGGTGCCCGAGCTGCCCGCGGATCCGCCGCCCGCCGAGCGCGCCTGGGGGTTCGGGGCGACGCCCGAGCAGGCCGATGAGCTGCTCGCGCTCGTGCTGGCCGGCATCAAGACCGGCACCGCGAGCTACGGGTGGGATTACGAGAAGGATGGCGAGCCGCTGCCGGTCGCGGGAGGCCACGACATCGTCCTCGATGGATCCGGGGAGCCCCGGGCCGTGCTCCTCACCGAATCGGTCGAGGTCGTGCCGTTCGACGAGGTGACGTCCGAACACGCCTACGCGGAGGGCGAGGACGACCGCACGCTCGAGTCGTGGCGGCGCATCCACCGCGCGTTCTTCGAGGATCACATCGACGTGGGCCGCCCCTTCTCCGGCGACATGCCGATGGTCTGCGAGCGCTTCCGCGTCCTGTACCCCCGCTAGGCGCATACTGGGCGCATGGACGAGACGTTCGCCGAGGTCGTGCCCGCGAAGCGGCGGCGCGACGCCGTCACACTGTTGGCGATGATGCGCAAGATCACGGGCGAGGATCCGGTCGTTGACCGCGGCATCGTCGGCTTCGGCAGCTACCACTACCGCTACGCGTCGGGGCGCGAGGGCGATGCGCCCGCGGCGGCCTTCTCGCCGCGCAAGGCCGCGATGTCGATCTACCTGCCCGACGGCATCGACGCCCACGCGGCCGCGCTCGAGACGCTCGGCCCGCACACCTCCGGCGTCGGCTGCCTCTACGTCAAGGACCTCGAGGCCTGCGATCTGGGCGTGCTGCGCGGGATCATCGAGCGGTCATACCGCACCGCGATCGCCGGTATCACCGCGAACCCGGCGCGCGAGTAGCGCCCGGTCGATGCCCGCGGCGAGCGCGACGCCTATCGCGTAGAACGCAAGGTCCGTCCAGGCGAAGCCACTGCCGAAGACCAGCGTCCACGGGGATCCCCACGCCGCCGGCCATCCCGTCAGCTGGAAGAACTCGACGCCGACGCACCATGCCAGCGCGAGGATCCACGCGCCCCGGCGCAGCACGATCGCGGCGAGCAGGTAGATCAGCACGGCGTAGAGCACATCGCCCGCCGCGTCGCCCGCGAAGCCGGATCCGAGCGCGTGCACACCCAGCCCGACCGCGATCGTGACGATCGCGGCGAGCCCAAGCAGGATCCGGCGCATGAGGCGAGGCTAGCGGGTGCGGGCGGGCGGGTGCCCGGCGCCCTAGTCGTCGTGATCGTCCGAGTCGCCCGGGTCGTCGAGGTCTTCCGTATAGATCTCGTACATGCTCTCGCGCTCGGTGGCGTCCTCGACGGCGATGGCGGTGATGACGCCGTTCTCGAGCGTGTAGCCCGAGAACTGGTCGGCCGGGTCGACGAGGCCGGGGGCGGAGAAGCTCACGGTCTGGCCGGCGATGTCCGAGACGACGTACTGCTCGATGCCCGGCGCCATCTTGTAGAACACCGTGCCGCCGGGGAAGGCCTCGCTCGCCGCGAGCGCGCTGTCGCCGATGCGCACCCCGCCCGCGGACGGGAGTCCGCTGCCGTCGGGATCCGGCGCGTTGACGTCGATGTCGGCGCGCACCTCGACGCCGCTCACGCGGTCATCCGCGAGCGTGATGACGAGCGTGCCGCCGTCGAACTCCTGGGACCAGAGCGCCTGCGAGGGCGTGCGGGAGAGGTTCTCGCCCTCGACGGGCGCCTCGATCCAGTCGACGGCCGCCCGCACCTCCGCGACGCTGGATCCGATCCGGATGGGGCCGATGCCGCCGGCGTCGGCCACCCACTCCGACATGGAGTCGTCGCCGCCGGCCGGGGCGGTCTCGGATCCGGATCCGCTGGCGAGCGTCAGCTCGCCGACCGCCGCGTCGAGCGCGTCGGCGACGGAGTCGGCGATCCGCCGCGGGTCCGCCTCGAACGCCTCGCCGAGCCCCGTCGAGATGCTCACGAGCGCGTTGCCGGCGCGCGCCTGGATCTGAACGACTTCCTCGCTCGGCTCGCCCCCGCGCCCGAGGGTGCCCACGATGACCTCGACGGTGTCGCCCCGCTCCGCCTCGGCTCCGAAGGTCCACCGGTAGGTGATGTCGGTGAGGTCCGCGCGGGGCGTGAAGGTCTCGCAGTCATCGGCGGCGTCGCTGTACCAGTCGAAGCTCTCCTCGGCCTGCTCGATGCTGGGCGCCTGCACGGCGTGCTGGCCCCCGTAGCGCACGGCGTCGTCGGCGCCCTGCCACTGCGCGCTCCGGGAGCCGACGGTCAGGGACCAGTCCGACGGCCAGAGCAGCGGCATGCAGCTCGCGGGGTCGCCGATCTGCCCCTCGGTCTCGCCGACGGAGGCGTCGAAGTCGCTTGCCTCGCCCACGCCCGTGACGCTGGGGAACAGCGCACCGACGTGGCCGGCGTCGAGCAGCAGCTTCTCGAGATCGTCGCCCGCGAAGATCGGCGGAACCACGGGTGTGTCGGGCGTCGGGGGCGCTTGAGTGCGCTCCGCCGCGCTCGGCATGGAATCGGGCGCCGGATCCGCCGGCGGGCTGTCCGGCGCGCAGCCGACGGCGGCCATTGCCGCGAGGGCGACGACGCCCGCACCACCCGGGATCCATGCACGCTCGCGAACCATGATCGCTCCCCTTCGTCGCGGGCGATCGGGTGATCGCCGCTCCGCGCTCTCACGATATCCACCGCGGGGCTACGCCGAAAGGGCCGCGCTCCGGGATCCCAGCTCGCGCGCCTAGAATGGGAGCATCTTGCCCCTCCTGACTCATGGAGCTCACGCGTGACCACCGAACACGTCGCCGACACCGTCGAGAACGCCGCCGCCACCCCCGATAAGGAACAGCCGTACGGCGCTCTGGGCCTGAAGCCCGACGAGTACGAGCAGATCCGCGAGATCCTCGGGCGCCGCCCCACCTCGGGCGAGCTGGCGATGTACTCGGTCATGTGGAGCGAGCACTGCTCGTACAAGAGCTCGAAGAAGTACCTGCGCCGTTTCGGCGACAAGGTCACCGACGAGATGAAGGAACGCCTCATGGTCGGCATGGGGCAGAACGCGGGCGTCGTCGACGTGGGCGAGGGCTGGGCCGTGACCTTCAAGGTCGAGTCGCACAACCACCCCTCGTACATCGAGCCCTTCCAGGGCGCGGCGACCGGCGTCGGCGGCATCGTCCGCGACATCATCTCGATGGGCGCCCGCCCCGTGGCGGTCATGGACCAGCTGCGCTTCGGCGCGATCGACGACCCCGACACGGCGCGCGTCGTGCACGGCGTGGTGTCGGGCATCTCCTCCTACGGCAACTGCCTCGGCCTGCCGAACATCGGCGGCGAGACGGTCTTCGACTCCGTCTACCAGGCCAACCCCCTCGTCAACGCCCTCGCGGTCGGCGTGATGCGCCACGAGGACATCCGCCTCGCGAACGCGACGGGCGCCGGCAACAAGGTCGTGCTCTTCGGCGCCCGCACGGGCGGCGACGGCATCGGCGGCGCCTCGATCCTCGCCTCCGACTCGTTCAGCGACGGCGGCCCCACGAAGCGGCCGGCCGTGCAGGTCGGCGACCCCTTCGCCGAGAAGGTGCTCATCGAGTGCTGCCTCGAGCTCTACTCCGGCGAGCTCGTCGAGGCGATCCAGGACCTCGGCGCCGCCGGCATCTCCTGCGCGACGAGCGAGCTCGCCGCGAACGGCGGATCCGGCATGAACGTCGAGCTCACGAACGTCCTGCTGCGAGACCCCTCGCTCACCGCCGAGGAGATCCTCATGAGCGAGTCGCAGGAGCGCATGATGGCGATCGTGCGCCCCGAGAAGCTCGACGCCTTCATGGCCGTCGTGAACAAGTGGGACGTCGAGACCAGCGTGCTCGGCGAGGTCACGGGCGACGGCCGCCTCGTCATCACGTGGAACGGCGAGGTCATCGTCGACGTGGATCCCTCGACCGTCGCGGTCGACGGCCCCGTGTACGACCGCCCCGTCGCCTACCCGACGTGGATCGACGCGCTGCAGGCCGACTCGGCCGCGCGCCTGCCCCGCATCTCGAAGCCCGAAGAGGCCGCCGAGCAGTTCGAGAAGCTCGTGAAGAGCCCGAACCTCGCCGACACGAGCTGGATCACCAACCAGTACGACTACTACGTGCTCGGCAACACGGCGCTGTCGTTCCCCGACGACGCCGGCATGATCCGCGTCGACGAGGAGTCGGGCCTCGGCTTCTCGATCGCGACCGACGCCAACGGCCGCTACTGCCAGCTCGACCCGTTCGCGGGCGCCCAGCTCGCCCTGGCGGAGGCGTACCGCAACGTCGCCGTCACGGGCGCCGTGCCCACCGCCGTGACCGACTGCCTCAACTTCGGCAGCCCCGAGAACCCCGAGGTCATGTGGCAGTTCGAGCAGGCCGTCGACGGCCTGTCGGATGCCTGCATGGCGCTCGGCGTGCCCGTCACGGGCGGCAACGTGTCGTTCTACAACCAGACCGGCGACACCCCGATCCACCCGACGCCCGTCGTCGGCGTGCTCGGCATCATGGACGACGTCTCGCGCCGCATCCCGAGCGGCTGGCAGGACGCCGGCGAGAACATCTACCTCCTCGGCACCACGGCCGATGAGCTTGACGGATCCGCCTGGGCCGACGTCATCCACAGCCACCTCGGCGGCCGCCCGCCGAAGGTCGACCTCGCGGGCGAGAAGCGCCTCGCGGGTCTGCTGCAGGGGGCGCGCGACGAGTGGATGGTCTCGAGCGCGCACGACCTCTCCGAGGGCGGCCTGGCGCTCGCGCTCGCCGAGGGCGTCATGCGCTTCGGCGTCGGCGCCCGCGTGTGGCTGAACGAGCTCATGGACCGCGATGGCGTCGACCTGACCGCCGCCCTGTTCTCGGAGTCGACGGGTCGCGTCATCGTCACGGTTCCCCGCGAGGAGGACGTCAAGTTCCGCGGCCTCTGCGAGGGCCGGGGCTACCCGGTGCTCCGCATCGGCGTGACCGACACCGAGCCCGTCCTCGAGGTGCAGGACGTCTTCTCGTACACGGCCGCCGAGCTGCGCGCCATGTCGACCGAGACTCTGCCGAAGTACTTCGGCGAGATGGTCGTGGAGCCCGCGTGAGCGACTCGTCCTACGACGGCATCTCCGACGAAGACTACGGCCGCCTGACGCGCCGCAACCGCCGGATCCGCGCGGTCGCGTGGATCGTGGTCGTCGCCCTGATCGTCGGCGGCGGCGGATCCACCGTCCTCCTCGCACTCTTCGGCTGAACCCCGCCAAAAGCGCCGGTCCCCTCACGGGACCGGCGCTTTTTCGCGCCCACCCCAAGCACACCACCCCAAGCACACACGCCACCCCGCACGCACCCAGACGCCCCGGGTCCTCCGCCCCGCGCGGAGCGAAGCGATCGCAAGACAAACCGCAAAACAAGATCCAAAGACCAAAATCCACAAAACCCTTGACACCCCCGCAGTAACATGGTTCATTAGTCAAGTAACTAACCAAGTCACCAAGGAGGACGCATGGACGAGAGCAAGCCGCTCTTCGTGCAGATCGCCGAGATGGTCGAAGACCAGATCGTCGACGGGACCCTCCGCGAAGAAGACAAGGCGCCCTCGACGAACGAGATCGCCGCATTCGCCCGCATCAACCCCGCCACTGCAGCCAAGGGAGTGAACATGCTCGTCGACAAGGGGATCCTTTACAAGCGCCGCGGCATCGGCATGTTCGTCGCCCCCGGCGCCCGCGAGCAGGTGCTCGGCGAGCGCAAGGCCGCCTTCTCCGACACCTACGTCGCACCGCTCATCGCCGAGGCCCGGAAGCTCGGCCTCACGGCAGATGACGTCACGCAGCTCATCACCGAGCGCGCCGCCCGCACCTCTTAGCCTCCATCAAAGGACATCCCATGGACTCCGTCATCCAGGTCCGCGATCTCACGAAGACCTACAAGAACACCTCGGCGCTCGACGGCATCAGCTTCGACATCGAGCGCAACACGATCTACGGCCTGCTCGGGCGCAACGGCGCGGGCAAGACCACCGCCATGTCGATCCTGACGGCGCAGAACTTCGCGACGAGCGGATCCGTTCGGGTCTTCGGCGAGGATCCCTACGAGAACCCGCGCGTGCTGAGCCGCCTGTGCTTCGTGCGCGAGAGCCAGAAGTATCCGGACGAGGCGACGGCGCGCACCGCGTTCCGCTCCGCCGCCATGTTCTTCCCGAACTGGGATCAGGAGCTGTGCGAGCGGCTCATCGGCGAGTTCCAGGTGCCGCTCAAGACCGTCATCAAGAAGCTCTCGCGCGGCCAGCTCTCGGCCGTCGGCGTGATCATCGGCATCGCGTCTCGCGCCGAGATCACCTTCTTCGACGAGCCGTACCTGGGGCTCGACGCCGTGGCGCGCCAGATCTTCTACGACCGCCTGCTCGAGGACTACGCGGAGCACCCGCGCACCGTGATCCTCTCGAGCCACCTCATCGACGAGATCTCGCACCTCATCGAGCACGTGATCGTGATCGACGGGGGCCGGATCATCATGGATCAGTCGGCCGAGGAGACCCGCGATCGGGCGACCAACGTCGTCGGCGACGCGGAGACCGTCGACGCCCTCGTCGCGGGCCGCGAGGTCCTGCACCGCGAGAGCCTCGGCCGCGTCGCGAGCGTCACCTTCCTCGGCACGCTCACCCCGGACGAGCGCCGGCGCGTCGAGGCCTCGGGCCTCGAGCTCGCCCCCGTGCCGCTGCAGCAGCTGATCGTGCGGCTGACCCAGCACCACCAGAACGCGAACGACACAGAAGGAGCCCTGCGATGACTACCGCCACGGCCGCACCTCGGCCTCACACCAACCGCATGCTGGGCGTCGTGCGCCTGCAGCTGATCAACACGCAGTCGCTCGTGTGGGTGCCCCTGCTCGTGCTCGCGGGTGCCGTCGCGATCTCACTCATCATCATCGGGCTGATCCCGGGCGATGACGTCAAGATCGTCGGCGCCGCGAACGCGCCCCTGTGGTACTTCGTTGCGCTCGGCGTGCAGTCGATGACGCTCGCGTTCCCGTTCTCGCAGGCGATGAGCGTCACGCGACGCGAGTTCTTCGTCGGAACCCTGCTTCTCGGCGCGATCGCCGGGGCGATGATGGCATCGATCTACCTCGTCCTCGCGGGGATCGAGGCCCTCACCGACGGCTTCTGGATGAACGGCCGAATCGCGTACCTGCCGTATCTGTTCGAATCGGGCTGGGTGACCGCCTGGCTGGGATACTTCACCGCGACCGTGCTCCTGTTCGTCGTGGGGTTCTGGATGGCGACGATCTGGAAGCGCTTCGGCACGCTCGCCGTCGTGTCGATCAGCGTGGCCCTCGGTCTGGCCATCACCATCGCCATCTTCGCCATCACGAAGATGGAGTGGTGGGTCCCCGTGATCACGTGGTTCGCCGACGTCGGCGCGCTGAACGTCACCCTCGGCGGTCTCGTGCTCACGGCGGTCCTGGCCCTCGGCACCTACGCCACCCTGCGCCGGGCCACGGTGTGATCCGTTCCGACGACCAGGCCCGCGGCGCGCTCGGCGCCGCGGGCCTGTGGCCATAGGCTGGGCGGTATGGAGCCCCTCTTTCACTTCCTCGGCAGCTACTGGTGGCTCCTGCTCGTCTTCGGCGGGGCGATCGGCAGCGGCTTCAGCGCCCTCGGCTCGTGGACGTCGAAGCAGCAGAAGCTGCGGCACAAGCGCAAGCTCGAGCTGATCGACGCGAAGGCGCGGGCGAGGGCACTCGCGGGTTCGACGGATCCGGAGGCCGTCGAGCAGGCCGACGCCGCGGGCCGCGCGAAGCGCGTGCAGCGGCTCATGGACACGCACGACGAGGTGTCGCGCCGATGGCTCGAGTACGAGCTCGACGCCGCGAAGCTCATCGCCTTTCCGACGATGAGCGACGGGCGGGATCCGCACACGGGCGCGTTCCTGCGCGCGAAGAAGGTCGCCGATGCGCTCCGGCCGTCGTCGGCGCAGGAGCGCATCGACGCCGAGGCCTATGCGGAGTACCGCGACGCCGTGCACGATTTCGAGGTCGCGTTCGACGTCGCCGAGCAGGAGGCGCGGCGCGTGCGCGCGAGCGGCTTCACGGAGGCGGAGCGCCAGCGCCTCGACCGCGCGCAGCACATGCTGAACGTGGCGGTCGACCAGTCGGCGACGGCGGCCGAACGCCAAACGGCGTACCGCCGGGTGCGCGAGGAGCTCGACGGCCTCATCGTGATCTCGAACGCCGCCGACGAAGAGCTCCGCCGCCGCATCGCGGGTCACCTCGAGCGCTAAACCGCCGCCTCTCGCACCGTCACGACCGGCCCCTCGGCCCGGAGCGGAGCGACCGCACCCGCGGGCCGCTGGCTCGGGCCTGGCGGGCGGATCCTCGCAGTGGATCCGCGGGATCGCGGGCCCGCGAGTGCGGTCGCGTAGCGAATACCTAGGGTGAGTCAGCCCGCGTTCTTCGCCTGCATGTGGTGGTGGATCACCTCGGCGACGACGAAGTTGAACCACTTCTCCGCGAACTCGGGGTCGAGGTCCGCGTCCTCCGCGAGCTGCCGCAGACGCGTCGTCTGGCGCTCCTCGCGGGCGGGGTCGCTCGCGGGCAGGTCGTGCGCCGCCTTGAGCGCCCCGACCTGCTTGGTGCAGCGGAAGCGCTCGGCGAGCATGTAGGTCAGCGCGGCGTCGATGTTGTCGATGCTGGCGCGCAGGCGCAGCAGCTCGGCCATGGGGTCCGCAGTCGCGTCGGTCATGCGGAAATGCTATCGGGCTTCACCACCGCGACGAAGGCCCCGCCGCGCCGTGCGCCTCGCGGCCCGGGCCCAGACGCGGCCGATAGCGTGGACGTAGACGGAAGGGATCCGCATGGTCGATCAGAACACCCCGCTCGCCGAGGGCGAGCTCCAGGTCGCGGGCGACATCATCTCGCGGATCTCGTCCGCGTACGCCGCGAAGATGGTCGGGCAGGAGCGGCTCCGCGCCAGCCTGCTGATCGCCCTGATCGCGGGCGGCCACATCCTCCTGGAGTCGGTGCCCGGCCTGGCGAAGACGACCGCGGCGCAGTCGCTGGCCGACACTGTGCAGGCGAGCTTCCGCCGGATCCAGTGCACCCCCGACCTGCTGCCGAGCGACATCACGGGCACCCAGATCTACGACGCGCAGGCGTCGTCGTTCCGCACCGTGCTCGGCCCCGTGCATTCGAACTTCGTGCTGCTCGACGAGATCAACCGTTCGAGCGCGAAGACGCAGTCGGCGATGCTCGAGGCGATGCAGGAGCGCCAGACGACGATCGGCGGCGAGGTGCACCCTCTGCCGAAGCCGTTCCTCGTGATCGCGACGCAGAACCCGATCGAGCAGGAGGGCACCTACGAGCTGCCGGAGGCGCAGCTCGACCGCTTCCTGCTGAAGGAGATCGTGTCGTACCCGAGCCCCGAGGAGGAGTTCGAGGTGCTGTCGCGCATCGACTCGGGCGTGCTGGATCCGGCACGGCACCTCGCGCCGTCGGCGACGCTCGCCGACGTCGAGACCCTGCAGCGGACGGCCGCCCGCGTGCACGTGAGCGAGGCGATCCGGCGCTACATCGTGGGCCTGATGTACGTCACGCGCAACCCGGCCGGCTACATCGGCGAGGAGAACGCGCGCTACATCAAGTACGGCGCGAGCCCCCGCGGGTCCATCGCCTTCCTCCAGGCGACGCGCGCGTTCGCCCTCCTGCAGGGCCGCTCGCACGTGCTCCCGGAGGACGTGCGCTCGCTCCGCCACGTGATCCTCCGCCACCGCGTGCTGCTGACCTTCGAGGCGGAGGCCGACGGCGTGCGCAGCGAGGATCTCATCGACCAGATCTTCGCCGCGGTGCCGACCCCCTGACATCATGACGTCCCTGCTGCCCGCCGTCGCCAGCCGCCTGTTCGTGTACACGCGGCTCGCCTCGGCGCACCCGCTCGACGGGGCCTACGCCTCGCTCGTGCGCGGCCGCAGCATGGACTTCGAAGACCTGCGCGACTACCAGTTCGGCGACGACGTGCGCGACGTCGACTGGAAGGCGACCGCCCGCCACGGCGAGCTGCTGGTGAAGCGCTCGCGGGCGCGGCGCATGCACTCCGTCGTCTTCGCGGTCGACACCGGGCTCCACATGGCCTCCCTCTCCCCCGACGAGCGGCCGAAGTTCGAGCTCGCGATCCTCGCGGTGGGCGCCATCGGCCTGCTCGCCCACCGCCACGGCGACGACGTCTCGGTCATCGTGGGCGACGCGAGCGGATCCCGCCGCCTGCCCGCGCGGCGCTCGGAGGGCGCGCTCGAGCTCGCCCTCCGAGCGATCCGCGACCGCGCGAGGGATGGACCCGCGCCCAGCGACCGCGCGGCGCTGCTCGAGTCGGTCGTCGGCACGGTGAAGCGCCGCTCGATCGTCGTGGTCGTCGCGGGAGAGGAGCCCCTCGACGAGCGCGAGGATCGCCTCCTCCGCCGCCTGCAGGCGCAGCACGACGTGCTGTGGGTGGCGGTGCGCGACGCCGACCCCATCGCGCCGCGCGACGCGGTCGACGCGCGCACCCGCTGGGTGGTTCCCGCGCACCTGCGCGGCGACCGCCGGGTGGCGGCGGAGATCGCGGAGCGGCGCGCCCGCGACGATGCGGAGCGCGATGCGCTGCTCGACCGCCTCGAGGTCAGCCACACCGAGCTGGCGCACGCCGACACGGCGGTGCCGCGGATCCTGCGGATGCTCGCGAGGAGGCCCCGTGTCCGAGGTTCCTGAGCTGTACCCGCCTGTTCAGTACGAGTGGTGGTGGCTGGCGCTCGCCGTCGCGATCCTCGTGGTGCTCGCGGCGGGGGCGTGGCTCGTCTGGGCGCTCACGCGCCCTCCGCGGGAGCGCCCCGAGCCCGTCGCCTCGATCGATGCGCGCCTCGATGCCCTCCGCCGCGAGCACCTGGACCTGATCGACTCCGTCGAGGCGCGATACGCGGCGCGCCGGCTGCGCCCCCGGGAGGCGAACGCGGAGCTGAGCCGCATCACGCGCGCCTTCGTCAACGAGTACACGGGCGTCGAGACGCCGGTGCTCTCCCTCGCCGAGCTGCAGGCGCGGGGCCTGAGCCCCGAGCTCATCGACGCCGTGCGCCGGCACTTCTACCCGAGTCTCTACGCCGAGGGCCCGCCGATCGACCCCGTTGCGAGCGCCGAGGCCGCGCGAAGGGTGGTGACGGGATGGCACTGACGAACCCCTGGTGGATCCTCGTCGCCGCGGCCGTCGCGATCCTCGCGATCGCCGCCGGCCTGCTCTGGCCGCGCCGCCCGCGCGCGGGCGCGGGCGCCCTCGTCGCGCGCGCCGAGCGGATCCGCGGGATGGAGTCCGTGCGGCGCGCCGCGCGGATCCGCGCGATCGGCCTCGGCGCCGTGTGCGGCCTCGGCGCGCTCGCGGTGCTCGCGGGCGGCGTGATCGCGGCGAAGCCGATGTCGGTGCAGCAAGTCACCCCCGAGAACCACAGCCGCGACGTGATGCTCTGCCTCGACGTGTCGGGCTCGATGAGCGACGTCGACATCGAGATCCTCGACGTGTTCGACGAGCTGCTCGACGGCTTCCAGGGCGAGCGCATCGGCCTGACCATCTTCAACGCCTCGCCCGTGCAGGTGTTTCCGCTGACCGACGACTACGGCTTCGTGCGCACGCACATCCAGTCGCTGCGCGAGAGCATCGACTGGGGCACCTCCTCGGGCGAGATCCCGGAGCACTGGGTCGGCACGCTCGATGGCCCCGGATCCTCGCTCATCGGCGACGGCCTCGCGGCCTGCGCGCTGCGCTTCGACCGCGCCGGCGAGGACCGCTCGCGGTCGATCATCCTCGCGACCGACAACGAGCTCGAGGGCGCGGCGATCATGTCACTGGAGCAGTCGGCCGACTACGCGGCGCGCAACGACATCCGCGTCTTCGCGCTGAACCCCATCCAGGACGCCTCGGCCGTGAGCGACGATCTCGTGCGGGCGGCGGAGGCGACGGGCGGTCAGGCCTACGCCCTGCGCGGCGAGACGACGGTGGGCGACATCGTCGCGGAGGTCGAGAAGCAGGACGCGGCGGCGATCGAGCAGCACGATCGCGTCGTCTGGACCGACGCCCCGGCGCCGTGGATCGCGGGGCTCTGCGCCGCCGTCGCGGCGCTGCTGATCGTGCTGTGGAGGGTGCGCGCATGAGCTTCCTTCCGATCGCCCACCCCGCCCTGATCGCGGTCCTCGCGATCGCAGCGGTGGGCCTCGTCCTCTGGCGGCTGATCGCCGATGCGGGCCGCCGCGGTGTCTGGATCCCCCGCCTGCTGCTCGTGCTCACGTGCGTCGCACTCGCCCTGCGGCCGGGGCTGCCCGACGGATCCGCGCAGCAGGTCGTCGCCGACGTCGACGTCGTGCTCGTCGTCGACAGCACGACGTCGATGGTCGCGGAGGACTGGGACGGCGGTCCGCGCCTCGACGGAGTCCGCGCCGACGTGCAGCAGCTCATCGACGCGTACCCGGGCGCCCGCTTCTCGCTCATCACCTTCGACAATTCGGCCTCGCAGCGCCTGCCGCTGACGACCGACGTCGACGCCGTGATGTCGGCCCTCGAGGTGCTCACCCCGCCGACGACCGCCTACGCCCGCGGATCCGACATCGGCGTCGCCGCTCCCCTGCTCGCGCAGGTTCTGACGACTCAGGAGGACGCGGCCGATGAGTTCGCGCAGGCCTCCACCGTGACGGCCGCCGCCGCCCCGCGCGCCCAGTTCGTCTTCTACTTCGGCGACGGCGAGCAGACCGCCGACACGGATCCGACCTCCTTCGCGGGCGCCGCGGAACTCGTCGCCGGCGGCGCGGTGCTCGGCTACGGCACCGCCGAGGGCGGGCGCATGCGGGTCGACACCGGGCGCCTCGGCGAGGAGACGGAGCCGGAGTACCTGCAATACGACGGCGCCGACGCGATGTCGGTCATCGACGAGGAAACCCTCGCCCGCGTGGCGGCAGAGCTCGGCGTGAGCTACGCCCACCGCTCCCCCGAGGCGCCGCTCGCGCTGCCGGACCCGCCGCGGGTGTCGGCGTCGCTCGCCGATTCGGCGAGCGTCGGCGCGCGCACGGAGCTGTCGTGGATCCTGGCCCTCGTCGCCGCGGGCCTGCTCGCCTGGGAGCTCGCGGGCGCGGCGCGCAGGGTGCGGCAGACCATCACCGATGTGCGGAGGCCCGAATGAGCGACTCCCGAACGCCGGATCGCCGCCGCCAGGCGCGGCTGTGGATCGCGGTCGCGAGCATCCCCGTCGTGCTCCTCGCGCTCGCCCTCGTCGGCAAGTGGATCTCGATGTACGTCTTCGCCCAGGGCACCATCGCCGCGCACGTGCAGGAAGACGGCCCCGCGGGCATCGCTCGTGCCGAGAATCTCGAACCGGTCAACTGGTTCGAGGAGTGGAAGGCGCCCTACGACAAGGGCGTCGCCCTCGCCGATGCGGACCGCCTCGCCGATGCGCGAGCGAGCTTCGAAGGCGCGCTCGGCCTCGCGACGGGCCTGGACGTGTGCCCCGTGCGCACAAACCTCGCGCTCGTCATCGAACGCATGGGCGACCAGGCCCGGGCTGCGGATCCGGACTGGGCGACCCGCCTCTACGGCGAGGCGCTGACGATCACGCTCGAGATGCCGAAGGAGTGCCGCTCGGAGGAGGCGCGCGAGCAGTCCCCCGATCCCTCCCGGGATCCGGACCAGGAGCTGGACGAGGGCGAGCAGCGGCTGCGCGAGAAGATGCAGGAGCCGCCGCAGCAGGATCCGCCGCCGGAGCAGGAGCCCGAGGAGCAGGAAGAGCAGCCGCAGGACGACGATGCGCTCGGCGACATCGAGGATCGACTCCAGGAGGGCCAGCGCCAGCGCGACGAGCAGCAGCGGCAGGGCGAGGAGAACGGCGGCTCGGGATCCGGGGTGGAGAGGCCATGGTGAGCTCCGACGCCCGCGCCCGCTCGAACAGGCGCCTCGGCCGCGACTACGTCGCCGGCAGCGAAGGCGCGCCGCCGCTGCCGCCGGAGGGCGGCTACCGGCACGAGCGCCGCTTCCCCGACCGTCCCTTCATCGGCGACCTCGTGGCGCCGGGCCCCCGGCCCCCCGGCCCGCGTGCGCACCCGCTCGGCTGGATCGCGCTCTGCGGCGCCGCCCTGTTCGCGCTGCTCCTCGGCCTCTCGCTGCTCTCGGGGGAAGGCCAGCTCGTGCTCTCGCCCGGGGTGCTGTTCGGTCAGGCGGTCGTCGTGGGCATGATCATCGCGGCGTTCTGCGTGCCGCGCGGGCGCGTGCTCGCGGGCGTCGCCCTCACGATCGCGCTCGTCTGCAACGCCGGCACGGCCGCCGCGCTCGGGGCGATGTTCCCCACCACCGCGGGGGACGTCTCGGGAACCCTCAGCGAGGAGGATCGCGCGCGGCTCGCCTACCCGGGCGTGCGGGGCATCGATTCCGGGGCCGTACTGAACGCCCCCTCGCTGGAGCAGGTCATCGCGAGCACCGACGCGCTCTCGCAGGAGATCCGCGACCGGCTGAGCGACGAGCTCGGCTACACCTGGGTACAGATCACCGACGCGAGCACGCGCCGCGAACGCAATGGCTACGGCGGCGAGTCGCTGCTGCAGCAGTACTTCTCGCCCACGTGGCGCACCGAGCAGCCGATCCACGACTACGACGAGAAGCTCCGCGCGATGTCGATCATCGACGAGGTGCTCGCCCAGGACGGCGCGTACTACGCGCTCTACCCCCTCAACGTGCCCGACGGATCCGTCGACGAGAGCGTGCTCGAGTCGCTCTACGGCAGCGCCGACCCGCGCGAGCAGTCGCTGTGGGAGTACGGTTCGTCGCGCATCGACGCGAGCTTCGCGGGCCCGGAGCCGACGCTGTTCTACGCTACGATCACCGACCTCGCGAACGACGCCTCGGGCGACGCCCGTGCGCGAGAGGAGGCCTCGCGCGTCGGCGACGACCCGCTCGAGGGGCTCGACCTGACGTTCATCTCGCGACAGCTGCTGAGCGAGGCCGACCGGGAGTCGTTCGAGGCGGGGAGCTAGCCGGCCCCTACGGGATGAGTCGATGCAACGGCGCCGTGATCGTCCCGTCGGCAAGTGAAAACGTACCGCCGAGTGCGGTGACGACGAGACGGAATGAGGGCTCGCCGACGAGGTCTGTATCGATCTGCGAGACGGCTCGTGCGAGCGATTCGGCGCCCGCGGGGATCTGCCGTGCACCGACCTTGACCTCGACGGCGGCCCAACGGCCGTCGTCGAGAATGAGCACGGCATCGATCTCGTTTCCGTTCGAGTCACGCAGGTGCCTGACCTCGCCGCCGATCGTACCGACGAGCACCGAGAGGTCGTGGAACGCCTGGCTCTCGAAGAGGAAGCCGACGGTCTCGGGGTCGCGCGCGAGCGCGTCGGGCGATGCGCCAAGCGAGGCCGCTGCCAGCCCGGCGTCCGCCAGGTGCAGCTTCGGAGACTGCCGCAAGCGCGCTCGTGACCGCAGGGCCGGGGTCCAGGGATGCTGTCTCTCGACCACGTAGAGCCGTTCGAGAAGCTGGACATAGGAGGCGACCGTCTCAACCGCGATCGACGGCGAGGTCGCGATGAGATCTCGCCGCAGATTCGCGTAGGTCACCTCCGCGGCTGAGTTCCGGGCGATTGCCCGCAGGAGGGCCCGGAGCGTTGCGGGTTCGTGCCGAAGCTGGGACAGGCGCCCGACGTCGGTGCGGACGATCTCTTCGAGGTAAGCGTTCAGCATGAGTCGCCGATCGGCTTCCGCCCGGTCGAGGATCGCGGGGAAGCCGGATCGCGCGAGGCGTTCGACGGTCGCCGAGAACTCACTCGTCTCGCTGTCGGGCGCCGGCGCGGATCCGCCGAAGAGCGCCGCCAGGCTGACGCCGCGAGCCGGGGGTTCAATCTCGGACCACGTCATCGTTCGTTCCCGAATCCGGATGAACCGGCCCGCGCCCGAATGCCGTGACACATCGTCGGCCGGCAACGCCGATCCGGTCAGGATGAACTGCCCGCCCACACCCGTACGATCGACGTCACGACGGACAAGGTTCCACAGCTCCGGCGCAAGCTGCCACTCGTCGAGCAGGCGCGGGCGCTCACCTGCCAGCAAAGCGTCAGGGGCGATGTCGAGCATCTGACGCGCTTCGGTCGTGTCAAGGAAGACGTGTGATTCGGCCGCGTTCAGAGCCGTCATCGTCTTGCCCGAGCCACGTGCCCCCTCGATCACGACGGCTCCCGATGCGCGAAGGGCACTCCCTAGCACTGCATCGATGTGACGCGGGAGATAGTGCGCATTCATCTGGGAAAAACCTCCGGAAGATCGGAATCTGCAGGAAGTATACATCGTAATCTGCAGAGCCTGTAGCCCGTGATCTGCAGAGGTTTTGTGCGGCACATTGCAGAAACGGACGTCCGTCCTTCACGCATCTCCGCGGCCGTACCTCCAGCAGCGCCTGAGGCGGAGTACTCGCGGCAGGAGCACCACAGCCGCCCGCCCTCACCGCACCTTCGGCGCCCCCAGCTCGGGCTTGGTGGACGCGGGGCTCGCCTCGAGCGCCGCGAGCAACTCGGCGATCGCGCGGTCGAGCTGCGGATCCGCATCGGAGAAGAGATCAGCGGGGTCGTGGATGACCTCGATATCGGGATCGACGCCGTGATTCTCCACGCCCCAGCCCTTGCCCTGGAGCCAGTAGCCGTAGCGCGGCTGGGTAACGCGGGTGCCGTCGACGAGTTCGTAGCGGCTGTCGATGCCGACGACGCCGCCCCAGGTGCGGGCGCCGATGACGGGGCCGAGCCCGAGCGCCTGCGCGCGGGCGTTCACGATGTCGCCGTCGGATCCCGAGAACTCGTTCGCGACGAACGCGACCGGGCCGCGCCGGGCGCGATCCGGATCCGCGACCATCTGCTCGTACTGCCGCGCGTGCGTCCAGGCGATCACGCGGGACGCGAGCCGCTCGATGACCAGCTGGCTGGTGTGCCCGCCGCGGTTGTACCGCACGTCGGCGATCACGCCCTCGGCGGCGCTCGCCGTGCGCAGATCCCGGTGCAGCTGCGCCCAGCCCGGCGCCTGCATGTCCGGCACGTGCAGGTAGCCGAGGCGTCCGCCGGATTTCTCGGCCACGTACTCGCGCCGCGAGCGCACCCAGTCCTGGTACCGCAGGGCCTGCTCGTCGGGCAGGGGGACGACGGCGACGCGGCGCGTCTCGCCTTCGCGCGACAGGGTCAGTTCGACGGGCTTGTCGGCGGCGCCGACGAGCGACGCGCCGAGCCCGAGGGTGGGATCCACGGGCGCCCCGTCGATCTCGGTGATCACGTCGCCCTCCCGCGCTCCGATGCCGGCGGCGAGCAGCGGCGAGCGCGCGCCCGGATCGCTCGATTCGCCGGGCAGGATCCGGTCGATGCGCCATCCGTCGGCGACGGGCGAGGCGTCGATGCCGAGGAAGCCGAGCTTCTTCGAGGCGTCGCCGAGCGGCGAGGCCGGGAGGACGTAGGCGTGCGAGGTGTTCAGCTCGCCCACGTGCTCCCACATGATGTCGACGAGGTCGTCGTGGCTCGCGGCGAGGGGGACGACCTCGCGCCAGCGGGCGGTCGCCGCCTCCCAATCGACGCCATCCATGTCTGCGCGCCAGAAGTGATCGCGCATGAGGCGCGCGTTCTCGTCGAACATCTGCAGCCACTCCGCGCGCGGGTCGAGCTGGAATCGCAGGCGTGCGAGATCGATCGAGATGGGCGGCTCGCCCCCGTCGGCCTTGCGGGTCGCCCGCACGATGCTCGCGTCGCCGTCCTTCCGCACGAGGATCCGCTCGCCGTCGCCCGAGACCGCGAACTCGTCGAGCCCCTCCACGACCGTGACGACCTCGCGATCGTCGAACGACCATCGTTCGAGGCGGTTCGGCTGCTTCTCGCCGGGCACCCCCGCCCTGCGGGATCCGAGCCGGCCCACGTCGGCGCCCTCGGCGATCCACGCGACGCCGCCCGCGGTGGCCCGCAGGTCGCGATAGTCGGCCGATGGCACGGGGAACGGCGTGACGCGCTGATCGGCGCCCTCGGCGTCGAGGTCGGGCGAGGACTGCTGGCGGAGGCGACGCTTGTCGGCGGCGAAGCGCCACCCGTCCGCGCTCGGCCCGAAGGGCGCCGGATCGGTCGCCGAGAGCGGCAGCAGCCACGGCCGCGTCGCGCCCGCGAACGACAGGTCGAACGCCTGCGCGTTGTAGACGGGGTCGAAGGTGCGGTTCGACAGGAACACGAGGTGCTTGCCGTCGCGCGTGAAGTCGGGCGAGTGGTCGTGGAAGCGGCCGTCGGTGAGCCGCACGGGCTCGGCGTCGTCGCTCGTCTCGACGATCCACAGGGCGTGCAGCTCGCCCTCGCCGCTCGTCGGCTGCGACCAGGCGAGGTAGCGGCCGTCGGGCGAGAAGCGGGGGCTCATGGCCTCGCCCTGCGGCGAGCGCGCGACCTCGCGCGCCGACGCGGCCTCGACGTCGATCAGGCGCACGGATCCGTCGTGCGAGATCGACGCGAGCGTGTCGCCCTTCGGCGAGGCCGCGAGGTGCAGCACGCGGCCGAGCTGCCCTGTGAGGATGGGGAAGGCGTCGTCGGCGCCGACGATCTGGATCCCGTCCTCCCCCTCGATGTCCGTGACGTAGGCCGCCCGCCTCGTCGTGCCGAGCACGACGGCCTCGCGCGCGCGGACACCGGATTCGGCGCCCGGGAGCGCGCGGGCGGGGCCCTGGCGATGTGTCAGCCAGAAGGGCTTCCCGCGCCAGATGGCGAGGCTCGCGTCGCCCGTGTGGTCGGGGGCGAGCTCGGTGAGGTTCTCGCTCGGATCGAGCGCGACGGGCTCGGGGGCCGCGCCCGGCACCTCGATCTCGACGGTGCGCGGCTCGCCGTCCAGCGAGTCGAGCACGCGGATCCGCCCGCGGCTCGACCAGACGATCCGGGATCCGTCGCTCGTCGCGTCGCGGACGTAGCCGTCGGCCGCGGTCTGGAAGGTGAGCTGGCGCGGCTCGTCGCCGTCGAGGATCCAGATATTGGCCTGTTCGTCCGCGCGGTCGGGGAAGCGCGCGGCGCGGTCGGAGACGAAGGCGAGGCGGTCGCCGAGCCACATCGGATCGACGATCGCGGCCTCGTCGCCGCCGAGCACGCGCGCCCAGTCGCCGCCCGGCTCACGGATCCACAGCCGCGGGGCCGTGCCGCCGCGGTATCGCTTCCACCACGCGGGAGGGCGGCTTCCGGGTGTCACGAGGGCCTGGCGTCCGTCGGCGTGCAGGGCCACGCCCCACGCCATGCCGATCTCGAGGCGCTCGACGCTGCCGTCGAGCGCGACCGCCTTCGTGACCGTGTGGCGGATCTCCGACTCGCCGGCGCTCGATCCGACGAGGACGCGGCCGTCGTCCAGCCAGCCGAAGTTTTGTAGCGTGGGGCTTCCCCAGTACGTCAGCCGGCGCACCTCGCCCGTGGCGAGACCGGCGACCATGAGCTCGGGATGGCCGTCCCGGTGCGAGACGAAGGCGATGTGCTCGCCATCCGGCGAGAAGCGCGGCTGGCGCACCGGCGCGCGATCGCTCGTGAGCCGCCAGGCTCGGCCTCCCTCGACGGGCGCGACCCAGATGTCGTCGGCTGCGACGAAGGCGATCTGGTCTCGATGGATGTGCGGATACCGGAGGTATGCGGATGCCATGCGGCCAGGCTATCGGCGGTCGCGACGACGTGCCAGGGGTCGCCTCCGCTACCGCAGGCCCGCGTCGTGGATCCGGCGGGCGAGCTGCACGCGGTTGCCCGCGTCGAGCTTCGTGAACAGGTGCGCGATATGCGTCTTCACGGTCGCGACGCCGAGGAACAGCTCGGCGGCGATCTCGGCGTTCGACAGGCCGCGCGCCACGGCGAGCGCCACCTCGCGCTCGCGCTGGGTCAGCGATTCGGCGAGCGCCCGCGCGTCGGCGTCCTGCGCGCGGGAGCCCGTCGCGGCGGCGATGAGCCGGTGCGTGACGCTCGGCGAGAGCATCGGCTCGCCGCGAGAGACCCGCCGCACGGCGTCCACGAGGTCGGCGGGCGGGGTGTCCTTGAGGAGGAAGCCTGCGGCGCCGTCGCGCAGCGCCGTGAGCACCATGTCGTCGGCGTCGAAGGTGGTGAGCACGATGACGCGGGTTCCGGATCCGCCGGCGACGATCTCGCGCACCGCCGCGAGCCCGTCGAGGACGGGCATGCGGATGTCCATCAGGGCGACGTCGGGCTTTCGGCGCGAGACGAGGTCCACTCCCTCGCGGCCGTTCGCGGCCTCGCCGACGAGCTCGATGCCCGCGTCGCCGCCCAGCATCATCGTCAGCCCCGCCCGCACGAGCGGGTCGTCGTCCACGAGCACGACACGGATCGGCTCACTCATCGCATTCCTCCCACGGCAGCCACGCGCGCACCGCGAAGCCGCCCTTGCCGTCGGGGCCGTATTCGAGCGTCCCACCCACGAGCTCGACGCGCTCGGCGAGCCCCGCGAGCCCCATCCCGGATCCGGGGATCGCGGCGGCGCCGGCGCGCGCGGCGCCGTTCGTGACCTCGACCGCGAGAAGGCCGCCCGCGTGGCCGTCCACGCGCACGCGGATCGGGGCGCCGGGGGCGTGCTTGCGGGCGTTGGTGAGCGCCTCCTGCACGATCCGGAACGCCGTGCGCGAGACGAGCTCGGGCGCCTCGCCCGCGACGGAGCCGGACGCGTCGACCACCGCGCCCGCGGCGCGGGCCTCGTCAATCAGCGTCGGCAGCGTCTCGAGGGTCGGCTGCGGCGGCTCGATCCCCTCGGCGCCGTCGGCGCGCAGCACGCCCAGGACCTGCCGTAGCTCCGCGAGGGCGCGGCGGGAGTTCTCCTGCACGAGCACCGCGGTGCCGCGCACCTGATCGCGCGTCAGGTCGTCGCGATAGGCAAGCGCGCCCGCGTGCATCGCGACGAGCGAGATGCGGTGCGCGAGCACGTCGTGCATCTCGCGGGCGATGCGGGTGCGCTCGCCCGCCTCGGCGGCGGCGATCTGCAGCTCCCGCTCGCGCTCGGCCTCGAGCGCCCGGTCGTGGAGCGAGGCGATGAGCGCCCGCCTGGCGCCGATGTAGAGGCCGAAAACGGCGGGGAGCGCGAAGCCGACGGCCGCGCCGAGCACGTCGATCCACCACGGCGTCTCTTCGACGTAGCCGGTGGGAACGAAGCGGTTGTAGAGCGTCGCGGCGAGGACTCCGGCGACGATGCTCGCGATGATGGATCGCCACCGTCGATGCGTCGCGTTCGAGGCGACGGCGAGCTGCGCGGGCCCTGTGGCCGCCATGACCGAGAACGCCGAGAGCAGGCTCGCCGTCACCGCGACCGTCGCGGGGATCCGCCGCCGGAACGGCAAGAGCGCCATTGCGATCAGCCAGATGACGGGATCGACGAGCGACAGGACCCAGAACTGCGTCGAGTCCGCGGCGGTTCCCTCGTCGACCGCGATCGCGAAGAGCCCGTAGACGCCGAACCAGCCGATCACCGACAGCAGCACGACCAGGAGGTATCGCCAGATCCGCGACCAGACGCGCAGGCGCGCGCCCGTCGCGAAGTCGATCCGCGGATCCGCTGAGCTCACCCGTTCGAGCCTAATCAGCGGGTCCGCACCGCACCATCCACCGAAAGGTGGATCGGCGCGGCTCAGTAGCCGGCGGCGGCCTGTTCGCCGTCGAGGACCGCGCGGGTGCTCGAGAGGCCGAGGCGGGTGGCGCCGGCGGCGATCATCGCGGTCGCGTCGGCCCACGAACGGATCCCGCCCGAGGCCTTCACGCCGAGTTCGCCGCCGACCGTGCGGGCCATGAGCTCGACGGCGTGCACCGAGGCGCCGCCCGCGGGGTGGAAGCCGGTCGACGTCTTCACGAAGTCGGCGCTCGCCGCGCGCGCGGCCTCGCAGACGGCCACGATCTGCTCGTCGTTGAGGGCTGCGGACTCGATGATGACCTTCAGCACGACGCCGGGAATCGCCTCGCGAACGGCGCGGATGTCGGCCTCGACGTCGGCGTAGCGACCCTCGATCGCGGCACCCACGTCGATGACCATGTCGACCTCGTCGGCCCCCTGGGAGGCGGCGAGGCGCGCCTCGGCGGCCTTGATCGAGCTGTCGTGCTTCCCGCTCGGGAAGCCGCAGACGACGGCGACCTTGAGTCCCTCGGGGACCGTCACGGGAAGCATGTTCGGCGAGACACACACCGAGTAGGTGCCGAGCTCGGCCGCCTCGGCGATGAGCGCCTCGACGTCGGCGCGCGTCGCCTCGGGCTTGAGCAGCGTGTGGTCGACGGTCTTCGCGAGTTCTGCGGGAGTCATGGTCTCGATTCTGCCTCAGCCAGATGGGGAAGAACATAGCCGAAAGGCGGAGGCGGTCGAGCCTCACGCGGGATGCGCGGCACCGTGCGCACCGGGAATCGTGGGCGGCATGATCGAAGCCAGCAACCTCACCAAAAGATACGGCGGCCACACTGCGGTCGACCGCGTCTCGTTCACGGCCCGCCCCTACCGGGTCACGGGCTTCCTCGGCCCCAACGGCGCCGGCAAGTCCACGACGATGCGCATGCTCGTCGGCCTCGCCCGCCCGGACGACGGCGAGGCGCGCATCCTCGGCGCCTCCTTCGTCGACGTGCCGAACCCCGGCCGCTACGTCGGCGTCCTGCTCGACGCGTCGGCGACGCACAAGGGCCGCACGGGCCGCGAGACCCTGCGGCTCGCCGCAATGACGATGGGCCTCGGCGGCGGATCCGTCGACCGCGCGCTCGACCGCGTCGGGCTCTCGAAGAAGGAGGCCGCGCGCCGCACCGGCGGATACTCTCTCGGCATGCGCCAGCGGCTCGGCATCGCGCAGGCGCTGCTCGCGGATCCCGCGGTGCTGATCCTCGACGAGCCCGCGAACGGGCTGGATCCGTCGGGCATCCGGTGGATGCGCGAACTCGTGCGCGGCTTCGCGGACGACGGCGGCACGGTGCTGCTCTCGTCCCACCAGCTGTCCGAGGTCGACGCCGTCGCCGACGACATCGTGATCATGGGATCCGGGCGCGTGCAGGCGCAGGGATCCCGCGAGGAACTGACGCGCAACGGCTCCCTCGAGGACGCCTACTTCGCCGCGACGGGCGACTCGACCCGAGAGGAGCGCGCCGCATGAGCGCCGCGACCGACACCCGCCCGGCCGTGCTCGAGGGCGAGCGGATCCCGTTCCTCCGTCACGTGCGCGTCGAGCTGCGCAAGACCGTCGACACCCGCGCCAGCGCGTGGCTGCTGATCGCGATCGCCGTCATCACGATCGGCGCGACCGCGCTTCCGCTGTTCCTCACCGACGACGGCTCGGGCCTCGACTGGGCCTCCTTCGTGCTCTTCGCCTCAAGCGGCTGGTCGTTCCTCCTGCCGTTCATCGGGGTCATGGCCGCGACGGGCGAGTGGACGCAGCGCACCGCCCTCGCGACCTTCGCGCTCGAACCGCGCCGCACGCTCGTGAACCTCGCGAAGCTCATCGCCTCGCTCGTGCTGGGCGTCGCGATGGTCGCGGCCACCTATCTCGCGGCCGCCGTCGTCAACGTCATCGGCATCGCGTTCTTCGACGGCAGCGGATCCTGGGAACTCGACGGCGGCGTCGTGCTCGGATACCTCGGCACGATGGCGCTGTACGTGACCCTCGGGGTGGGGCTCGGGCTGCTACTGCTCAGCACCCCGCTCGCGATCGTCGCCTTCGTCGCGCTGCCGCTGCTCGTGAGCGTGCTGGCGCTGATCCCCGCCCTGTCGGACCTCGTGCCGTGGATCGACCTGGCGGGCGCGAGCCTGCCGCTGATGGACGGATCGCTGACGGCGACCGAATGGGCGCACCTGGCCACTGCCGCGCTCCTCTGGTGCGCGGCACCGCTCCTCCTCGGCCTCTGGCGCACCTCGCGGCGCGAGGTGGCGTAGCCGGCGGCTCGACGGCGGGGGCGATGGGCCGGCGCGGCGATACGATGCCCACATGACCGCTGCCGTTCATCGCCCCCGCATCTTCCTCGCCTACACCGCCGACGAGCTGGAGCGGTACTACAGCCCCGGTGCGCTGCGGGCGCTCGAGGCGCTCGGCGAGGTCGTGCGCAACGACACCGGCGAGGTGATCGAGAAGGCGGCGCTCGCCGACGCCGCCCGCGGATGCGACATCGTCATCGCCCACCGCTCGGTCGGCGTCGACGCGGCGTTCTTCGAGAAGCGGGATCCGCGCGTGCGCGCCGTGATCCGCGGCGCGATGGACGTCAGCACGATCGACGTGGACGCGGCGACGCGCGCGGGGGTTATCGTCGCGAACACCTCCTCGGGCTTCGAGCGCGCCGTCGCGGAGCACGCCATCGCGCTCGCGATCGACGTCGCTCGCGACATGACCCGGGCCCGCGAGGCCTTCCTCGCCGGTACCGAGCAGCCGACCCGGCAGGGCATGGAACTGGGCGGTGCGACGCTCGGCGTCGTCGGCATGGGGCGCATCGGCCGCGAACTCGCCCGCCTCGCGTCCGCGCTCGGCATGCGGGTCGTCTATGCGGATCCGTCAGCGGAGGCACCCTACGAGCGCCTCGAGTTCGCGGAGCTGCTCGCGACCGCCGACGTCGTCGCCTGCCTCGCCGTGTCGATCCCGGAGACCCGCGGCCTCTTCGACGATGCCGCCTTCGGATCCATGAAACGCGGCGCGATCTTCCTCAACCTCTCGCGCGGCGAGCTCGTCGACGAGGCGGCGCTCGAGCGCGCGCTCGACGCGGGGATCCTGCGCGGCGCGGGCCTCGACGTCGGGTCGGGGCTCGACCAGACGCCGCCGCTGCGCCTCGCGCGGCGCCCCGACGTCGTCGCCACGCCCCACTCGGCCGGGATGACCGCCGCGGCCCGCCACGTGCAGGCGATGGACACCGTCGACCAGGCCCGCCAGATCGTCGCGGGCCGCATCCCCGACCGCGCCGTCAATGGATCCGCCCTCGCCTGACCCGGCCGGTACGGCTCCGGCTCCGGCTCCGGTCGCAGAATCTGCTCCTCACGCCCGCGTGCACAGCAGATTCTGCGACCGGAACACCGTCGGCGGCGGCCCGGACACGCGAAGACGCCCTGCCACCGGGGAGGGCGTCTTCGCGTGGGCGGGTCAGTCCACGAGGTCGTGGCGCACGATGACCTGGTCGCGGCCGGGGCCGACGCCGATCACCGAGATGCGGGTGCCGCTCATCTCCTCGAGCTTCAGGATGTAGTCCTGCGCCGTCTGGGGCAGATCCTCGAAGGTGCGGGCGCCCGTGATGTCCTCGGACCAACCGGGGTAGTTCTCGTAGATCGGCTTCGCGTGGTGGAAGTCGCTCTGGTTGACGGGCACCTCGTCGACCCGCTCGCCGTTCACCTCGTAGGCGACGCAGACGGGGATCTCCTCGAGGCCCGTGAGCACGTCGAGCTTCGTCACGACGAGGTCGGTGATGCCGTTGATGCGCGTCGCGTAGCGCGTGATCGGCGCGTCGTACCAGCCGACGCGGCGCGAGCGGCCCGTCGTGGTGCCGAACTCGAAGCCCTGCTGGCGCAGCCACTCGCCCTGCTCGTCGAAGAGCTCGGTCGGGAAGGGGCCGGCGCCGACGCGCGTCGTGTAGGCCTTGACGATGCCGACGATGCGGTCGAGGCGGTTCGGGCCGACACCGGATCCGGTCGCGGCGCCGCCAGCCGTCGCCGACGAGCTGGTGACGAACGGGTAGGTGCCGTGGTCGATGTCGAGCATCGTGGCCTGGCCGGCCTCGAAGACGACGACCTCGTCGCGGGCGAGGGCCTCATCGAGCAGCAGGCTGGCGTCGACCACCATGGGGCGCACGCGCTCGGCGTAGCTCAGCAGGTCGTCGACGATCTCATCGACCGTGATGGCGCGGCGGTTGAAGATCTTCACGAGCAGGTGGTTCTTCTGGTCGAGTGCGCCCTCGACCTTCTGGCGCAGGATCGACTCGTCGAAGAGATCCTGGATCCGGATGCCGACGCGGCTGATCTTGTCGGCGTAGGCGGGGCCGATGCCGCGGCCGGTCGTACCGATCTGTCGCTTGCCGAGGAAGCGCTCCTGCACCTTGTCGAGGGTGCGGTGCGCCTGCGTGATGATGTGGGCATTGGCCGAGATCTTGAGCTTCGACGTGTCGATGCCGCGCGACTCGAGCGCCTCGATCTCCTGGAAGAGCACCTCGAGGTCGACGACGACGCCGTTGCCGATGACGGGCGTCACGCCCGGCGAGAGGATGCCCGACGGGAGCAGGTGCAGGGCGTACTTCTCGTCGCCGATGACGACGGTGTGGCCGGCGTTGTTGCCGCCGTTGAACTTCACGACCCACTCGGTGCGCTCACCGAGCAGGTCCGTGGCCTTGCCTTTACCCTCGTCGCCCCACTGGACGCCGATGATCACGATTCCGGGCATGCGTTATCCCCCTGAGATTCGGGTGCTGGAAGCCCAGTCTATCGGGCGCGGGGAAATCGCCCTGAGATCAGCTCTCTTCGACCTTCTGCAGGCCGATGAACTTCATGCGGTCTTCGCCGTAGAAGCACGTCTGCAGCGCGAGCTCGCCCTCGAGCCCGATGAGGTCTTCCGTCGTGGCCCAGATCTTGGGGGTGTAGCGGATGTCGATGATCTCGTAGAGGCCGTCTTCGCCGTCGCCCTCGATGTTGATCTTCTGCCCCTCT